>Ga0214919_10000888_pt1 | contig 50682 bp, 51 predicted proteins | sample LL1503_MetaG_FD_177994 | JGI IMG/M metagenome (GOLD analysis project Ga0214919, IMG submission 177994) | Freshwater microbial communities from Lake Lanier, Atlanta, Georgia, United States - LL-1503 | ecosystem: Environmental > Aquatic > Freshwater > Lake | place: USA: Georgia | collected...
TTACAAATATTTGGAGAAGTTGTAAGTAATATATTGAAGACTCTTATAGAAATAATTGATTATTGTAATAATGAATTTTGTAAAACAAATAAAAATAAAATTGAGACATCATCTGAAAGAAAATTTCATTTAATCATTTTTGATAATACCAAATATAGTAAGAAACCAATATTTGATAGCAATGATAAAAATAAAAATTTAAGGAAAATTAAGAAAAAGATAATTGATAAATATAGTAGAAAAAATAATTGTAAGTTATAATTCTATTTTTTGTTGAAATCAATAAAAAATAAAATAATTATAATAATAAAAAGATAGTTCCTCCGCTACATAGGTCTTACTAATCCAGCAGTCATACTACAGAAACCAACAGTTGGCTTAGTCGCCGGTTGAACAGGGACTGATTTAGGAGCGGGACAACGGTTGAAATTAGTTGTATTACCGTTGAATGCGCTAATATTCAAGGAAAGCTTGGAGCAAGGAGCTTCTGAAACAAAAGAAGTTTCACTGGAATTTGGATTCAAACTCATCTTATAATATATTATAATATTATTTTTATACTGTAAATATTTATATCCTTAATTTTCCGAAAGAAATATATTCAGCAAAATTTCTTTAACTAAATTCTCTAATGAAAAATAGTGTATATTTGGGCCGTAATAATAAGAAACGTGATGTAAATCCTCATTTTTTTCTACATCAATATATTTTTTCTTAATATTGTCATATATACAAATATTTTTTTTATCATCAACACAAAGTAATAAACCACTGTATTTTTCATCAAATGGCTCTGTTGACTTATTTTGATGAATATCTTTTATTACAATTTGGTAATCGTATAAATTTAAACCATGTGATGTATATACGTAATTTTTTTTGATATCATTCACAATAAAATACACATCTTTTTCTCGAAGAGACAACTTGAAATAATTTGATTTTATCATTAGTATATAATATATGATTTTTTTTATATTCTTTTTATTATAGTTTTCGCATTTCTATGAAATTTATTAATTATTTTGATATTTTAACTAAACTATTTTTTATAATCTAGACTCCTTCGAAAATGTATAATATTATATTTTTTAATCGGGATTTGATGTTCTCTATACCATTTAATCGCAAGTTCTTGCTGTTGTTTCAATATATTAATAAAATATGGTCTATTTTTCTTTCCTTCTTTATGTAATCGAATGTATTCTTCCAATTTCTCAAACATTGGTCCCGTCAATTTAACATATTCTTCATCAAATTTCATGACAGCCTCTTTGAACTCAGTCGGAATACGAAATGAAAATAATTTTGTAGGATATCTCTTAGCCGGTTGATAACCTCCCAAATTATCAATTTCATACCATTTCTGTGTAATCTCATATAATTTATTCAATTTCTGTTTTGTAATTCCCCTAAAATCCTTCGCAATAATATATCTTTCATAACTCGTTATTTTGCTTGTCAGTGGTTTTACTATTTCAACAGATTCATAAAATGTGGAAATTAAATAAATGAGTTCAAGCATTGGCCTAGTCCAAATAGTAAAAATTTTCAATACAAAATTTCCGTGAAGCTCTTGAACTGAAAGCGCAGCTACAATTTCATTATATATTAAATGCGTAGTATTCAGTTCATTGAGCGAAGAATCATCTAAATCTGGAACGCCTCCATCGCCCGTTACAAAAATTGCTTTTTTAGATTCAAAAAGCTTCGCATAAGCTTTAATATTCTCCAATTTATTCAAATCACCGTCATTATATTTCGAATTTCCATAACTTATATTCAGGATTTTCATATTATTTTTGTATTTTTGCATGAATTCTTTAATGTGTGGCTTATAACTTTCAAACGTGGGCCCTTCTTGATGTTTTGATGATGATTCCGGTCCTGAATTATTACGGTTGGAGTGCTCTTTAAGTGAAATAGCAATGTATTTATTACGGACCTCATTTTTATGCTCATATATTTTGCGGTAATTTATGAGGGCGTGAATAAACCCCCCGGGTGCTTCCGCTATATTTGCGCAAATCATCGGATCCGAAGAGTTTGGAAGAAGACGCTCCTTAAATAATATTTCCCACAACTTGAAATATGCGCGGGATAACTCCTTCGGTTTTAAATCGGGGAGAGACCGCGCTTCAATACCAGTTATTTTATAAATATACTGTCCAATTTCGTAATTTGTATTTATTAATGTATATGGATTAACGAAACATCGATACATATTATATAAATCAGTGTTCATTATTTCCTCTTTTTTTTCATGAAATGACCGTTGAAACATCTGTTTTTTTTCTAACGGAGGTAAATTCTGCTGCGTTTCAAATTTAATTGATAGATTTTTTTTCATTTTTATAAAAGGAAGTTTAACACAAATCATTCTAAATTCATCCATATTGTTATCATTTTAATAGATTTTTATTTTTCTCACAATAAAAATATACAATGCGTTTCAATATCAAAGTCGCATTCTACAAAAATGAGCCGGTTAATTTAACGGATGTCAGTTTCGCGAATCTTCCAGAGACCGCACAGAAAAAGTTTATGGCTGTGTTCGCGAAATCCACAAAATTCAGAAAATATTTGGAAGAAAACATAAGCAATATGGGAGCAGTTTGTAAAAATAGCGTGAGCCACTATTTGAAGTTGAAAATAAAGAAAATTAAAACAATTGTTAAAAAGCCTGTTCTCGGAATATTTGGTAAAAAATCGGTTCATCTCGAAATAGAAGCGCAAGTAAATAAAGTAGTCGGTAAGAAAATAAAAGGCGCACAGTTCTGTCAGAAGAAGTTGAGTCCAGATGAAGTCGATGAATTATTTGATGAAGATAAATTACAAACGCATATTCACTGGGCCATAAATGAACTCCGGAGAGGCGACCCATTCAAAACAATAACCGAAAATAAAACAAAATATTATTTTTATTGTATATAGTATATGATTATTGATTCTACCGCACTATATCACAAATATAAAAATACTAAAATACCAGAAATATATGAAATAATCCTCCAATGGTATCTTGTTTCAATCGGTTATCGAAATGTTGCGCTCGTTTATTTAATATCTAAATCAATTTTAGAAAAAATTATGAGATTTTTGAAAAAGAATAATATATCTTATCGTATTTTTGAAAAAGATTTAGTTCTCTTTAATCCCAAAAAATTCAATATCGATGAATTAGATATATCAAAAGAAAAAAAATTCGGCCACCAATTGGGTAATTTTTACACATGCGCTACAAACGATATATCAAAAAATAATTATCGCGTTGTAATTTCAGTGAATAATCTTGATTCAGATAATTTTGTAGAAATATTTGCGCAAATATGTAAGAAAAATATGATTCATAAAAATATCGCAAAATTCTATGAAATATATTTAGAAATAATGAAAATTTTTGAAAAATTAGACAAAAAATTATTTTGTAAATTGGAAACATACAAAAATCCAAGAGGATAAAATAAATACGTTTCCTCAAATAGTATTTTAATTATTTATTGAAAATGACCAATTAAATTCACGACATTGAGACATTAAACTTACTTCTATTTTATCTTTTTGATCACTCAAAACTTTTAATCTTTCTTCAAGACTTTGTATTTCATAGTCTATTTTAGCTATTGTATCTATCTGAGCTTTTCTATTTAATTCCGGATTATAATTTTTTAATTTACTTAAATCAACACCCAATTTTTGCAATGCCATAATTACCAACTCACAGTTTTTCTCACCCAGCATTTTCAACGCACACCATACGTGATCTTTATAACAATTACCATCATTTCTATTAATTTCAACAATATAATTAACTTTTCCAGTCACAATATTTACCTCGATCCAAATATTACTTGTTCCACTACAATTAATACGACCGCTACCAGTATATTTTATTTCACCAAGATATGCGATATTAACATGATTATTAATATTTGATTTAATTTTGGTAAGAAAATCCATTAAAGATTGTTTTATTCTGGTAATAGTCGATGATTTGATTCCGTTTGAATCAATTATAGGACCTGTCTTAAATACATTTTCCATTAATGAACGAGTCTTTTCATTTGTATCATTTGTAGTATTAATAATATTTCCATAAAACGTTCCCCCAGTCATTTTTTTTAATTTTTTCTGTTTATTATATTCATCTTCTGATATTCTTTTTTTACCATTTTTACATATTTTGTAAAAATATCCATTTGTTGTTTTTACATAATTAACCATATCCTATATTATATTATAAAATAATTTAACCAAAATATTCACTTATCATTCTTAATCTGTATTTCAGTCCTCTTTATTTCATCTTTCACAATTTTCGAATTACACGCCAAACGAAGAATAAAAAGATTCAACTGGTTCAATCCCCAACTCAAAGGTCGGACCACATCCATATAAATAACAACGCGTATTTCATCCGTATTATTATATACTTTGTGCGGATATGTATCATCCCACAAAACGCCCACACCCTCCGTCCAGAAATATTTCAACTCATTCACACACAAAAACACATTCTCTCGGTCCTTCGGGACGACAACTGGAATCATGTAGCGCATAATTCCTTTATAATAGCCCACGTGAATCGGTATATGAACGCCATCCTGTAATACACTCACAGCGCAAGTCCCAATTTGAGGAACTGCCTTCAATATCCGGACTAAACTCGGGAAATATTTTTGCGCGACCGCGGAATATTCATCTCCCGCTTTGATATTGATGGTAAAAATTGAATAATAATTCGCATATCACTTTGATAAATAAAAATGGAAGCTTTTCCTCAAAATTTACAAAATGTTCTCCACCTTCTTCCAAGATTACCGGATGATGTACTCATCCCGATTTACACAAAATACCTTCGAAAATACAGAATCGACAAAGACGGAAACTTCATCACACTCATCGATTTCGAAAAGTATAAATTTTTGGAGAAATTTGTTTCTCGAAAAATAGTTAGCGTGTCGGAAGTAAAAACTTATGAAGAGTATTCTGGTAGGGTATTACCAACGAATATTTTAGAAATAAAATATACACTCTCAAATTGGTGTGAATTACCCGACCGCAAAGAGCAATCAATCGACGATGACATGATGTATGTTTATCTAAATAAAGACACTGGCAGTTATACAATCAAGCAATACCGGTTAAAAAAACTGGAGGAGTTTCTCATAAAAGACAAACCATTTTCAATGTATTTTCGCGGAAATTATCACAGAGGAAATTATCGGGATTATGATTGGGAGGTTTTCACTCTGAATTTAGAGGTTCCACACTGATTTATTTCAAGACTTTAACCCAAGATGTGTAGAATCCGGCGGAGAAACTAATTTATAAATTCCATCATTGCGCCGAATATAACTAATCCAGCAATTCTTTCCATTTGATAAATTCCCAATTGGAGTGAAATTCAAATTGAACATCTTTTTTATAGTGTTCATAATTATTCCTGCGTGAGAAACAACCAAGATTTTCTTACATTTTTTAGATTCAATAAAATCCATTATTTTTTTCGACCGCACATTCATTTCCGATTTAGTCTCAATACCAACATCAAATTTGCTATTCAAATATTTATCCATATCAAATTCATAAATATACTCAATCGGGTCTCCAATCTTTTTTTGTTTTTTTTTAATCTCTTTCTCAATATTTTTCCTATATTTATTATCTTCTGCTAATCCACTCATTTTACCACGGCGCAATTCAATCAATTCATTAAAAATCTCAATCTTTTTCGGATACTTTATTTCTTCCTTAATTATTTCAGCAGTTTCAACTGCTCTTTTCATAGGCGATGATATTATACAGTCAAATTTTTTACCATTTATTCGGTATTTTTTCAAATATTTACCTGTCTTTTTTGCTTGACTGCGCCCTAATTCATTCAATTCGGAATCAATTTCGGAGCCTTGGCGAATACCCAGAGAATTCTCATTTGTTTGGCCGTGTCTTATAAAATATATTTCTTTCATTATATTGATTACTATATATTACAAAATAATTTCATCGCCTCCACCAAACACCATCCTCCTCGCGACAACAAGGACACAACCGCCGATTCTTCGAATGAAACCATGTCTCAATCGCCTCGCGCCGGAAGCTCGAAAAACAGCCACCGCATATAACACGGACGTCTCCATCTTCGAATTCTTCGTGCGTAATCCCACAGACGCGGTCCGCCCTTGAAACCACCTTCTCTTCATAAAGAGCATCCGACATCTCATCGAAGCCTTCAATTTCCACCCCACGGACCGTCCGGCCAAAATTATTAAACACTTTCCCACTGAATCCATTCCCAATAATCAAATCATTGTAGTTCGTCGTTATCAAAGAGAACCGCGTCTCGTAAAAAGGATGTGTCATTTCGAACTCGATTATGACCGTATTATACAAAAATGTCTTATAGTAAAATTTATCAATAATTAACTCATAGTCTCCAATAAAATGAATCTGACCCAATGGAATAATCGTAATTGTCTTACTATCCCCAGTTTTGAGCTCGATGTGTTTCAACCGGCTTCGGATATTGATATTAAATCGGAAATACAGCGAACTTATCATATTCGTCGCGCTCATTCCATCTCCATTCTCATATGCGACTTTCATCGCGCTCCCCGATATTTTCCCTTCATATTTGTTGAAATCCTTGTATAATAGGGACATCGAATCCCGCAAAAAGTCCTGTCGAATATTTGTATCAAGAACTGCGCCCAATACATAAAAATCATAGGGCGAACTCTGTAAAAATTCGCGGACGTGTATTCTAATCGCATGATACCTGAGCGCAATAACTGGAATATACTCGTAATTATGTAAAATTTTGTTCATGGCGATGTGAATCGTGAAAAAGTGCTGGTTCGTTGAAATCTCGCAGATTTCATTCGTCAAATAGACGCGCGTTATTATTTCCCCGCCCATTTCAATATCGATTGATTGAATGCGCGCGTATATTTCAGAGAGGCGGGTCGCCCGTGTTGTGGAAAGTAGGACCGGTTCCATGAAGGTGCCGGTTATTTCAATGGCGGATAGGATATCCATTGTTCTTGGGACCTCGAAACAATTATTGACCATGTCAATTTTCATGATAAAATTGGATTTTTCCTTTTCTTTTATGGAGGTTGGTGCGAGTTCGTTGTTCAAATACTGGGCGACCATTGGGAAAGCTTGGGTCGACCGCGTTTCTAACAATAATAATAATTCTATGTTTGCTGATGACATTTTGTTTTATTTTTTATAATATATGCGGATGCTTTTAAGTTGTTTTTTGCCAATTACATAATTTTTATCCATTTGGGGTCTGTAAAATCCGCATTTTTAACCATTTGGTTTATTTTTTTCATAAAATCGTCTTTCCATCCCAAATCTTTTCCGGGCGAACTATTTATCTCAATAATGGTTGGGTTCAAGTTGTCCAAAAGTTCCACATCTAATCCGTAAATATTATATTTTCCTTCATCTGTGCGACAGCACAACTGTTCATTTGTAGATAATATTTTTTTCAAGTTATCTGCCAATATTTCCCACATTTTATCCATGTTTCCTATGTCATTGACAAACTTGGGTAAGTTATTTTGCTTATAATGTTCATTGTCCTTATTAGAAGGATACGTATGATTTATCTTTTGCTCTCGGTCCATTGAATTATAATCGAACTTCTTTTTTGTGAAATCATTATATCCTTCTCGATAAAGATACGCGCCTTTTCCGCAATAAACCGCCATAAAAATTCTTATATCGAATTTATAGCCATTTATGAGATATGGATTCATAATATAAACTTGCGCAATATTATATTTTTTGTGTTTCTTTTTGATTTCATCCTTATTATTGAAGAGCTCACATCCTTTTCTATAACTTCCCCATGTCTTCTTTAATATAAATTGCGTGTTAGGGTCTTTTAGTAGATTATCGATTTCATCGGGAAGAATGTATGTTTTCGGAAATATTTGAGTTGCGACTTCTTCTCCATATCGTTCTTTTATATTTTTCCAAATATTGATGCGATTCAGATTAAGTTTTCCACAAATATTTTTGAAATGTTCATTTTGCCGATAAATATATGAATAGAAAAAAATTGTAATAATTATAATTGTTATTAATTTCCAAATATTATTCATAATTATAAATAGATAATATTTCTGAGTTCATTTTTGCCAATTACATAAAAATGTTTCAAATATTAGACATTAGACTTAGACATTATATTTTTTCATCCTATAAAAATTACAATATTATATAAAATAAATAATATTTGATTTTTTAATATAATAAAAAAATCAAATGTCTAACTATAATATTTATTAAGATATATATTTTATTCCAAACCATACTTGTTTACTTTTACCATTAATGCTTTTTACATCATTTCTAACATTTTTTAAATTATTGCTTAGAATATATTTTTTCATTTCAATTCCAAATTTTTTCATTGTTATTCCTATTTTTTTTTCATTTATCCAATCTTGAATTTCACGTGATAAAACATAATCGTTTATATTATCTGTTATTTCATATTCTTCTTGAAAAATAGGTAAACATCCAATTTCATCTCCAATCCAATCTTTTTTTGCTTGAATCACTTCCATAGGTTCACTCCTGAATTCTCCATTTATCCATCTCCAATATTGTTTAAAAAATATTTCAATGAAGCATCTCTGAAAAATCAAAGTTTCGAACTCTTTATCAATATTCGGGTCGCTCTTTAATTCATTCTCTTTTGGATTATCACTGTATATTTTCTCATATGATATAACTCGCACTCTATTATTAACCGCATCATCATATGGTATTATTTTCGGTAAATCATTCGCAAAAACAACGCATAAAAATGATAGATAAAACATTTTTTCATTTTCGCGATGATTCCTCCCGATAACTGCGTCTCCACCACTACTAACAACTTTTATAAGATTTCCATTTAATGGTATTGTCGATTTTATTTCATTTGAAAATATAAGCCGTTTATCCTTCAATAACATCATCCACCGATTTTGAGATGCGGAATCGGAACTCGTATTTCTATATGCGAGATTATTACCATCAAAAATACCAATATAATCTCCACATGTATTCAATAGTGCCTTTGTTATTGTGGATTTGCCGGTATTTGAGAAGCCCAATCCAAAGAATATTCTCTTCATTCGGTCTCCTGCGAGTCCTCTCGCGAGATTCAATATAAAATAGTCTCCAACTTCTTTACCAAGTGGGTCGTAAAATAATCTTTTTTTAATGGATTCCATATATTCTTCATCATTTTTAGTAAATTCTTTATAATCATGGTTAATTTTTCCAGAGAATACAATATCTTTGTTAAAACCAACATTAAACTTATTTGTTTTCATGTCAAAATATCCATTGTTAAACAATAATTTTCCAAGTGATGATGAATATGAGCGAGATATCCAGTTATCATCAACACAAAGAATTTTTAATTTTTCCAACATTTGGTTAAATAAAAAAGTAGTATTTCCATATGATTTAACTTTTGATGCTTCAAGGTTATCACTTCTATTTTTTACTGCTACCCAAAGTTGATTCGTGAATCTTGACACAATTTGATTAAATGTATTGCGGTCAGTTTTCCAGATTCCATTTTCATCATCAAAAACATATAGTTCTCCTTCTGAATATTTCCAGTAAGGATATAATGAATACAATCTTTGAGAGGCTTCAAGGTCATTTTTTACAAATGAATCAAAAATTATTTCTGTATTCGGGTCGAAGTCATTTGGTATTTTTAATGTGTCATCATGCTCCTTATATGTCCATTTCATATTTAATCCGGCGATCTGTCTTTCAATATATGATGATATTTCTTCTAATAAATTTTTATCATTATAATAATCTCCATAAATCAATAGTCCATCAAACATTAGAGTACAAATTTCAATGTTTTTTTCAGTTAAAAATTTAACCAAATGATGTAATATTTGATTTTCATAATAGATTATTATTCGATTAAATGCGGACCCTAATTTATTTTCCTTATCTTCTGGAACTGTATCAACTATATTTTTATATTCTTCAATCATAATTATCTTTTTCTGTATTTCTTTCATTTCTTTGTCAAATTTTTTAAATTCTGGAATCATTATTTTATCACGTAATTTGTCAGAGTATGCGGAAGAAATATATGCTTGTTTTCCTTCTTGACGATTTTCAAATTTAGATAAACATTCTTCGCGATGATTTATATAATATTCTATTTCAGGTGTAGAAATATTATGTTTTTTACAAACATATCGAATAATATTCGCAAATGAGTTAGACATATCAATATCAGTTGTAATATCTTTCATGAGAAATCCTCTAATCATAGAAGAAATACTTTGAATGGAACCTCCTGAATAAAGGCGACCTTCATAATAAAATTCAGGATTACTTTTTGAATAAGAATAAATCCTCTTTGTTTTTCCATTTGTTTTCAAATTTGTTTTACAAAAATTTTTCAATATTTCGAACATTGTTTGAATATCACTTTTTTTTGTTTTTTTAGTAATACATTTTTTTTCAAATTCTTCAATCGTAAGAGTAGCAATCCATTTAATTTTTATCAAAGGTATTCTCTCCTCCAATTCCATTATTATTTAAAATATTTTATTCTAAATAAAACACCGCAATGGTAAAAAAATAGCAATTACTAAAAATAGATTACGATTAAATTATTTATCTCTAAATATTTTATATTTGGTCGTTCTTTTTAGAAACCCATTATCCAATTTTACCAGATAATCATTTGCTTCAAATTTATATTTTTGTTTTCGTAAAATTCCTCTTACAAGATTTAAATATGGTCTTTTACACTCAAAATTCGGCTTGAAAGTAGAAATTGTTGAGCATTCAAAAAATTTACTGATTTCCGTTTTCAATTCTAACAATCGTTGTTGTTTTTCAATATTTTCATCTAATTCAGACAGGATAAATTCACCATTTGTAAGTTCAAGAATTCCAATTATTTTATCACAAATAGCTTCTCTTTCATCCTTAAATTTTTCACTCATTTTTTTCATACTACAATATATAATAAAATTTTCTTTAAATCATAAAAATTATAATAACTTAAAAAACCTCGAATTTATCGGAATCAGAATCCGAATCCAAAATATTCCCAATTCCACCCAGAAATTCGACCGTTTTATTCGGTAGGACGCCATGAAAATTGCTCGTTATCTCGCGCTCCCCATTCTCCAAATTTATGTAAAATTCGACCTTATCTTTCAGCGACAAACATAGCGATTCATAAGATTTGCTCGGACACGCAATATAATTCCGCAGTGAATAATTTATATCAACACTATTTAATTATAAAAATGCTAATATATCACTTTATTATTCAACGCTGAACGAATAATAATATGCGACAGTATGAACCTGTATCATTCGCCAATGCGTGATTTAACGCCACAATTTCACGGTGTTGTCGTCGCTGCCGGTTGCCAGAAGCGGCGCCGTAGGGTGAAATGCAACAGAGGAAACATCACTGCTATGCCCCGCCAGAGTCGCCACACAAGTCGCAGACGAGTTGTCGGAGGACAGTCGCCATAACTTGACTTTATTGTCAAAGCTGCCGGTTGCCAGAAGCGGTGCCGTAGGGTGAAACGCAACAGAGGAAACAATGTCATTGTGCCCCGTCAGAGTCGCCACACAAGTCGCAGATGAGTTGTCGGAGGACAGCAGCCATAATCTCACGGTCTTGTCCCAGCTGCCGGTTGCCAGAAGCGGCGCCGTAGGGTGAAACGCAACAGACGAAACATAGCTGCGGTGCCCCGTCAGAGTCGCGACACAAGTAGCAGACGAGTTGTCAGAGGACAGCAGCCATAACTTGACGGTCTTGTCGATGCTGCCGGTTGCCAGAAGCGGCGCCGTAGGGTGAAATGCCACAGACCAAACATCCTTGCTGTGCCCCTCCAGAGTCGCAACACAAGTCGCAGACGAGTTGTCAGAGGACAGCAGCCACAATTTCATGGTCTTATCGTAGCTACCGGTTGCCAGAAGCGGCGCCGTAGGGTGAAACGCCACAGATCTTACAGTGCTGATGTGCCCTGCCAGAGTCGCGATACAAGTCGCAGATGAGTTATCGGAGGACAGCAGCCACAATCTCACTGTTTTGTCAGCGCTGCCGGTTGCCAGAAGCGGCGCCGTAGGGTGAAACGCCACAGACCAAACATAGCCGCTGTGCCCCGCCAGAGTCGCAACACAAGTCGCAGACGAGTTGTCGGATGACAGCAGCCACAATCTGACTGTACTGTCGTAGCTGCCGGTTGCCAGAAGCGGCGCTGTTGAATGAAATGCCACAGAAGAAATCCATCTGCTGTGTTCCGCCAGAGTCGCTACACAAGTCGCAGACGAGTTGCGGAAGAAGTGGCGGCGAGAGAGAACACTCGTGCCCAGACTGAGCGCATCATAGTCACGGACTGCGCATTCGCCGTTGAAACAAAGCAGCCTTCGAGCAAGCATTGCGCACAATCGCCCTCCGGTTATCAGCAACAGCCTGTCCTCAGAGCAAACACGACTTCTCATCGCGTTCAATGGATTGGTTTCAAAGGAAACGCTATGACGACTGCGTAAAACGGCCTGCAGCTGCTTCACGGCGACTTGACACGAGTGCAAGAACACGGGATGCGCTACCAAGTTGTTGATGCCATTATCTTTTGATTTTTTTTTAAAATTAGACATTTTTGTTTTATTCATATAAATATTATTCTTTTTAACCATCAATTTTTATAAAAATAAAATCGGTTTATACAACCTAACATTATAATAGAAACACGCGAATATATAACTTTCATTCAACGCCGAACGAATAAATGTTCGCGACAGTATGGACACGTATCATTCGCCATCGCCGATCGCCTAATACAATCGCAATAGATATAAATCATGTAGTGATTTATATCTCATTTATTCTACTTTGACAAATAGCTGTAATAAATTATCTACGAATCACATATGTGATTATTATTGTGGAATGAGCTGTATTTGTCTATCTCCCAATAAATTTTATAAATAAGCGTAAATCACTTGTGATTTAACACCATAATTTCGCGGTGTTGTCGAAGCTGCCGGTTGCCAGAAGCGGCGCCGTAGGGTGAAACGCCACAGAGGAAACACAGTCGCGGTGCCCCTCCAGAGTCGCTACACAAGTCGCAGACGAGTTGTCGAAGGACAGCAGCCACAATCTCACAGTGTTGTCGAAGCTGCCGGTTGCCAGAAGCGGCGCCGTAGGATGAAACACAACAGAGGAAACATAGTCGCTGTGCCCCTCCAGAGTCGCTACACAAGTCGCAGACGAGTTGTCGAAGGACAGCAGCCACAATCTCACAGTGTTGTCGAAGCTGCCGGTTGCCAGAAGCGGTGCCGTAGGGTGAAACGCCACCGAGGTAACACAGTCGCGGTGCCCCTCCAGAGTCGCCACACAAGTCGCAGACGAGTTGTCAGAGGACAGCAGCCACAATCTCACAGTGTTGTCGAAGCTGCCGGTTGCCAGAAGCGGTGCCGTAGGGTGAAACGCCACAGAGGAAACATCGCCCCCGTGCCCCGCCAGAGTCGCCACACAAGTCGCAGACGAGTTGTCGGAGGACAGCAGCCACAATCTCACGGTGTTATCGCTGCTGCCGGTTGCCAAGAGCGGCGCCGTAGGGTGAAACGCCACAGAGTTAACCCAGCTGCTGTGCCCCTCCAGAGTCGCCACACAAGTCGCAGATGAGTTGTCGGAGGACAGCAGCCACAATCTCATGGTGTTATCGCCGCCGGTTGCCAGAAGAGGCGCCGTAGGGTGAAACACAACAGAGCGAACTGGACAATTGTGCATCAGAGTCGCTACACAAGTCGCAGACGAGTTGTCTGAGGACATCCGCAACAACTTGACACCGTTTTCAACGCTGCTGGTTGCCAGAAGTGGCGCCGTAGGGTGAAACGCCACACAGAGAACCCAGTTGCTGTGCCCCGCCAGAGTCGCCACACAAGTTGCAGGCGAGTTGTGGAAGAAGTGGCGGCGAGAGAGGGCACTCATGCCCAGCCTCACTGCATCATAGTCACGAACCGCGCATTCGCCATTGAAACAAAGCAGCCGTCGAGCAAGCATTGCGCACAATCGCCCTCCGGTAATCAGCAACAGCCGGTCCTCAGAGCAAACACGACTTCTCATCGCGTTTAATAAATCGAATTCAAAGGAGCGCCTGTAACGACTCGGGAAAACGGCCTCCAACTGCTTCAAGGCGGTTTGAAACCCGTACAAGAACGCGGGGCGCGCTTCCAAGTCGTAGACACAACCTCTTTTTTGTTCGTTTTTTTCTATTTTTAATTTTTTGGATATGTTTAACATTTTTGTTTTATTCATATAAATATTATTCTTTTTAACCATCAATTTTTATAAAAATAAAATCCATTTATACAACCTAACATTATAATATAAAAACGCTCGTATCGTTTTCATTCAACGCCGAACGAATAAATGTTCGCGACAGTATGGACACGTATCATTCGCCATCACCCATCGCCCAATACAATCGCAACAGTAGTAATGGCCACAAGGCGTCCGCCGTCCTTCATCAGAAGCACACAAGCATATTGAACAATCTTCGCGCAACTCATTTGAAACAACAGTCTTCATCCAAGCGATTTTCTTGAACACGTATCGGTTGATAATTGATACCATCCTCTTGTCCAAAAATCTGGGTAAAAAATTGAGTTTCCAGTCATCCCGCGCCCCCAATAAGAATTCAACGGCTTCATACTTCCCGTTCCTACACGTCATAAAAAGAACCTGTTCATTTAATATCATCATATTGATATCTGGTTTCAATTCCAATAAGAACCGAACCACATCAAGATGCCCGTTCCCACAAGCCCATCGAAAGGCGTATTCATCGCACTCCGAAATATTTGTTTCCGGATTGAGTTCAAGGAGCCATTTAACGACGTCCAAATGGCCATACTCACAGGCCATCCGGAACGCCTCGTAATTGGGGATCCCACTCTCCGGCGAATGCCTTTTTTCACCGGTCCAAGGAGAAAACGCGACATTAAGTGTCGGGCTTATTTCATAAAGCCACTTCAAAACGTCCAAATTCCCCTTACAGCATGAAGAGAAGAATGCGTAATTGTTCCAAATGTCGACTTTTATTTCGGGTTTAATTGAGACCAACCACTGGGCGACGCCCAAGTGTCCATTTATACAAGCATATCGGAATGGATACTCAACGAGCGATGATACGTCAATATCGGGGAACTTTTCATATAAGAATTGGGCGCCCTCTAAGAAACCGGCTTCACAAACGGTCCTGAAACATTTGTCATTGTATTCGCTATTCTGAAATATTTCATTGTGGTCATTGTAATAGTCGCGGAAAACTTGGATATTTCCGGCCTTACAGTGTTCTAAAAATTGTTTTTGATGATTTATATAGTTCATTTTGTTTATATTATAAATATAAACAATTCATTTTAATTCAATTTTTCCAATAAAAATTGATAAAATTATCATACAATTTCTTACAAATTACACCAACAATGGACACACTTCCACGCGAATTAGTTATTCAAAACATTCTGACAAGAGCACCACAATTGGGCCTCGCCTGTAAAGAATATTACATTCATCTTCCAAAAATTGCACCTGACCAGAAAGCAAACATTCGATTTCCTTCGACACAAAACAAGAATCCAATTCAAATCAAACATGGAAATCTTACATTCGAGTATGATGCCAAAATTGATTTCGTAAGCTTAAATCAGCTAATTGAGGATAAAAAAATTCAAAGATTAAAAACTTCAATAAAATGTCCAATTTTTCTTGAAATTAAAAGGATTTTTGAAATAATACTCAAAAATCCAGTTTCTGTTATGGACGGATGGAAATATAAATTAAAATTCATTGATATTATTGAAACTCACGACGAAGCATATAAATATGGAAAAAATAGCTGTAAAATGGAATGGATGGATTCATTTGTTTTGAGCTTCATCTTTTATTTGTATCATTAGGCGAATAGCTGTAATAACAAAAAACACAATACTCCGCAAAAAGAAATCAGATTCAAAATGACAAAAATAGAATAATTATTTAACCAATTTTGCGTTCTCAACATGAAATAAATTTTTAAATTTCTTTTTTTGTAATTTTTCCATTTCTTTAACTATCTCATCTTTAACTTGGACCGAAAACGCATGATTTTCCGGTTTTGTCAAATGCTTCTTCATATCAACTGATTCAATAACTGGTATCATTAATTCTTTATCTGTATATCCTTCGTATTCAAATTCATAAACTCGCGTCGGAATATACTTTACATTATCTTTTATTATATTCTTCACTTTATGTGTAATTGATTGTAATGTTTGTGAAAATAATTCATCATATTTCTTTGTTAATTTCAATTTACAATTCCTTGGAAGTAATACTTCGTGTTCCCAATTTTCAATCAATACATTTTTACCATGTTTATTAAAATGTTCTAAATATATAAATTTATTACCTTTTGGTATATTTATTTTCATTAAAAAGAATTTCTTCTTTCCAAACATTTTATAAATATCTTCATAACCTATATCGAGTCTATCATTAAATCGAATGTTTTTAGTCAGATTCATTTGTGATTTATACAATTGCTTTGAACTAAAATTAATTGCAGTATTTATATTTAAACTTGTTGATAGATACGTTGGAAATACGAAAGTTGAACCAATCTTCGAAGTTTCTAATACATAAATAATATCTTTTACTTGTTGATTATTATACTTAATTCCACGATATACTATAATATTTTTATTATAATTTGGAATTTTTCTAAAAACATTATCGATTTCTTTTATATAAAATAATATCTTATAATATTTTTTTAATTGCGATTTTATATGTTTCTGTTCATCAGTCAGTATTTTGTTATTTGGAGATGAGTTATAATAAAAATAATCATCAGATTTAAATTTATTATTTATTAGGTAATAATTTATATCAGGATACCAAATATCACCTTTATAATTGGTTAATGCGTCGCTTTCTGATTGGTTTATTTTATTTATATAAAACTTTATATAGAATTTTATTATCTGGAACGATGTTTTTTCAATATCCATAAATTTTTTAATATCCATTAGTATTTATTAGAAAAAAATTAAAATGTTTATTCAGGGGCCGGAGCCGATTCAGGGGCCGGAGCCGATTCAGGGGCCGGAGCCGATTCAGGGGCCGGAGCTGATTCAGGGGCCGGAGCCGATTCAGGGACCGGAGCTGATTCAGGGGCCGGAGCCGATTCAGGGGCCGGAGCTGATTCAGGGACCGGAGCTGATTCAGGGGCCGGAGCCGATTCAGGGGCCGGAGCTGATTCAGGGACCGGAGCAAAAAAACGTCCAAATTGAAATCTGAAATCAACTGGTTTCACTATTTTTTCCGGATATATCGCTTTATTCGCCAACACTTTCTGGATGTCAAATCGCTCGTAAGAATGATTCTTTTTATAAACGCGCAGTCTCTTCAATGAAGCCGGAAGTCGAGTAATTTCCTTTGAATAATCCTCAGGTAATACCAAATCCGTTATGCTATCCGGTAAATTATTAATCTCCTGATTGAAATCTTTACCAAACTCAATTTTCTCAATACAATCCGGTAAATTTTCCAATTTCTGATTGAATCGGTCCCCAAATTTAACGCTCTTGACACAATCAATAACTTTCAATTCTTGGTTAAAATAATTACCGAACTCGATTGTTTCAACACATTCAAGACAATCCTGTTTAATACAAGCGCATCGCGGAATGTGTTGTCCAAATTGATGGATTACAGTAGAAACCTCTTCTTCCTGCTCAACCTCGACGCCCCTCTTTTGTAAGATAACCTTCTCATTATAGTATTCACCAAATACCAAATGAGTCAAGTTTTCAGGGAAGTGGGATATTGTGCGTCTGAATAGCCCCCACCGAAATATCAGATGCGTTATGCTATCCGGTAAATTATCAATACTTTGTGTAAATTCATAGCCAAATTCCACATAAAGTAGCCCAGCAGGTAATTTATCAACAGTCTGATTGAAATTACCGCCGAAGACAATCCGCTTAATTGAAGCCGGTAAAGAATCCACTGGCTGATTAAAACAGCTCCCAAATTCAATCATTTCAAGCCCCTCCGGTAATTTATCAACGCTCTGGTTAAATTCATGACCAAAAACAATCGACTTAATTCCAACAACTAAATTATCAACACTCTGATTAAAGAACTCGCCGAATACAATATTCTCAATCCCGTTCGCAGTAAGAAGAGCTATATCGACCATTTCCGCAAATTCAATTGTCTTGTCTTTTATACTATACATATCTATAAAGTATAAAATAATAATTATATTTATCCATGTGGGAAAAAAATCCAATAGATTTTTGTCTTTCGGAGGTTGGATAGGAAACACAGGAGCGCGAACTAATTGACTATTACCAGCAAATGGATTTATCATTTTTAATTATAATAAACATTTTTTTCATCGAGGTGCAAACCATTTGGAACCATTAAAATTCAGATTGAGAAGCGGTCTATCGCCGACTGGTTGCTTTGGCTCAACAACTTCCACCGGTGTCGGATTATGACTAGCAAATGGATTTATCATTATTATTTATAAAACATATTTTTTATGCTAAAAATCCTAAAAATTGATTTATTCCACAATTATTTTTATTATCTAAATAAAATGAGGAGCACACGAAAACTGATTGAAAAGAATTATTTGAGAGATAAACTCGTCCAAAATCAAGATGCTAAACAACCACAGGATAAACCCACAATTCAACCAACGCCACCCGATTCAGAAAGAGAACACGTCGAACCGCCACAAAAGCAATACTCTTTTTTCATCGACAATCTAAAACGGATTTCTCCTTTTCCGAATAAGCGCCATCGCGGTTATTATGCGCTTTGCGCATCCACTGCTTTTGGAACACTTCACAGTCCCATATGGGAACTTAATCGCAAAATCGATGAAAAGCACGTCGCCCACTTGTTCGAAGCCTATGAGACTGATATCAAATGTGGGAATGAGCCGTCATTTTTCGACCCGATTCATATCGCCTGTAATCAAAGTCGCGACACAATAAAGGTCATTGAAGGCCAACATCGCGTTCAAGCTCTCGAAGAAATAATCCGGCGCTATCCATCCACACACTTCGAATTCCCAATCATACTCTGGTTGGTCGAAGATGACAACGACATGATGCACTTGCTTCACATCGTGAATAACCGGAAGACGTTCAACCTTGACGCCAACGTAAGCTATCTGTTAAGTGATATCATAACCGCATTTTCCGAAAGATTTCGGTATTACGATGATAACGATGTCGAAATCGAGATTTTCGGAAATACGAGACCATATATTGATAAATCAACCCTCATCCAGAAATTGAAGGCGCAACTCGACACTCTTAACCGGAAATATCCATCCGTGGATGCGCTTATCCAAAGGTTCTACGAAATTAATCAAGAAATCAGGGATACACCACGATATAAGAGAGGAGGTGGAAGCAAAATAACGCATGACCGCGCAGAAAAATACAATTTCTTTTTAGGTTTAGATAAAGAAATGGAATGGTTGTCAAGAATCTAATATCCGTATCAGAACATTTTCCCGAACGTGATATTGTTTAGAAGAATAGCCTAGAACATTCACAATTTGACGCATTATCAATTTTGTCTTAATCGCAATCTTATATTTATAAATGAATCCATTCTTACAAAGTTCATCAATTACTTTTTTGAATGATATCAATGACAATTCGTTATAAGTAGTATAGACCCGCATATCCGGAGTAGAATTCTTAATATAAATGAAATCAATCATTACTTTATCTAATGATTTATCTTGTTTTTTCTATAAAAATAATATTGCCTTATATTATAAATGCACTGCCTTGTTCCAATTCTTACATTCGTATGTATCATCATTGCGCAATTGATTGTGGCCACTGTATTCTTATTTAAGGATACTGACTACCTCAAAAAGAACTTCACCCCATCAAAAATATACGTTAATCTCTTTGTGAAAATCATCATTTACATTTTGCTCATTGTTATCGTATATATGCTGTGTAATAATGAGATGCACACCGCAGCGTGGATAATCATTGGTCTTGAACTCGCCATCTGGATTACTGCGCTTGTTCTCTATTTAGTGTATAAGAATGATGTCAAAAAATATTCAATGGAATTTGTTAAATTTCATCAGGATAATGCGGCGGAGTAATCAATATATTTTTAGTCAATTTTAATTTTATTATCTGGATTATCAAGGCATTTTTATATATCCTTGTTTCGCTATTTCTTCATTACGTTTTTTCGCTATTTCTTCATTACGTTTTCTAGCTCTTTCTTCAATCCAGTTTTTAATTTTAAGATAAATCCATTTTCCAAGAATAGATATAAAAACTATCCCAATTCCAGCAAGTGATTGCCATGGAATGGATGTCCCGATACTTGCTAAAATTCCCGCTAATAAAATAGCTGACAGAATGAGCAATTCTAAATTATAATCATACTTGTTCGCTAATACGTATAATAAACTACAAGTCATACCGAAATATATTCCACTTAGTATTGTTTTTTCAACAGCTTTTTGAAAAGTCAATTTATTCTCAGGGTCATTCATCCGAATTCCGTATAATATTCCTGCTAACGCTAACCCAACCGCAACACCAATGAGTAATCCTACAAAAAATATTCCAATCCATCTCCAAAACCCAAAATTATCATATGATGTTTCAACGTTGTCTTTAAACTTCTCATATGAATCCCCAAGCCTATTTTTAATTTTACCCATACGACTTCTACCTACAACTTCTGGATTATCCATATATTATTATAACAATAATATTCCGGCTATTAAGCCTAATAATATACACGGTGCAATAATTATTAAAAATAATTTCCCATAACTTAACTTTCCTTCATCAACTGACTTTTGTTGTATTCCATAAAGAAATGCTGCGAACACTACTGCTAAGAAAATACCCAGCAAATATCCGGCGCCAAATATAATCATCATTTTTTTAAATGTTTCATCATCAAAATAATCTTGACCCTCATTATAACCATAATTCCAATTCCAATTCCAATCCAGATTCAAATTTCTCGACACATTTTTCATTAAATATACTTTATAAGATTTAATTTTTTCATAACAGAACAGATTTCATATACACCATTCGTTTTAACATTTTCTTTATGGACATATATCATCTTCTGACCATAATAAACCAGACTAAATAGTAAATAGAGCATATTTAAATTCTGATTGTTCTCATCAATATCAAAATCGACGACAATATTCTTGATAAAACTCCCGTATATATTTCCATTTACATAACAGTGATGCGACAGAATATAGTCCCTGTTTTTCTTGGGAATCATGTTGTCAATGGCGACCCACTGATTATTCGAAAAATAGACGACCCCCTTATTTTTCATCCCGAGTAATACCTCTAAATCATCGTAATCGCAAGAGTCATTTTGAATAAAAACCTCATTCTCAAAAAGCTTGGGCCGAATCATATGAACAACTAAATCGATTTTATCATCAATCTGTAAAATCTCTGTTTTTCCAAAGTGGAGATATATTATTGCGTCCGCCTTCGGATTATTATATTTGCTCTGGAATGATGGAATGAAAAGGCGGTAGTCTAGCGTCGAGAAGAGCTTCGCTTGATTTTCCCGTGAAAAAAGGCGATTCAAGACATTCACGAAGCTCGGATAAATAATATTCAACATCGCGTTATCAAGTAGGAGGCGCTCATTCGCATTATACACTTTCTTCAATATCTGGATACAATCCGTTCGGTTTTGCTGGTTCAGGACGAGCGCCTTCGACTCGGACACATTATTCTCCTTATCATAGTATCCATCATATAAGAAAGATATTCCCGATAAATAGAGGCTCTGGATTCCTTGGCGCAACAATATTAGAATTGTTAGGAGCGCCGTATTCGGCTCGAATTTCATTACTTGTTTCAATTGCTCATAAAAATGGGGCTCAATGAACTCGATATTACAGTCGCACGGTATTTTTTTGTCAATATCGTATGAATCAATCATCATTTTGGGATATGGACAGAATATGAACTTGGGGAATTCCGTTATTTTATCGAGTATTTCCAAATTCTTGAAGTTGTAAATCCAGATGTCGGTTCGTGTCCCGACGTTCCCCGTGTATTTCTGGTTCTGGATGATTCCGCTGTTGAATCTGATGACGACATCGTGTTTGTCGATATGTTCGCCTTGGTTTATATTTATCAAATAACTGGCGGGGCCGATGAGGGCGACCTTCTTATTTTCAACTAACGATTTCAACTTATCTTGGACCATAAATTTCTGTATGTATGATTTATAATCGATGTGTGGAACAAGCTCGGTCCGTTTTACTTTTTTCAAGTTCTCGCGAATTTCATTCATATTATTGGCCCCACTATTACCAGAGATGATATTAATTGTTTGAACTGTGGAGGATTTGATAGGGACAGTTTCCGGCCGCGCTTCCAGACGCGCTTCCGGAATTGATGTTTTAACATGCGACGAATTATGACGGGCCTGTTCCATCCGCGCATTCTCTTGATAGCGGTTGTAATTACTTATATTAGCGGTGTGATGAAGAGGTTCTTGTCGTATTTGTTGGGCGTGCTGCGGACGCGGTTGCGTTTGTGGGCGCATCTGCGGCTGCGGTTGCTGTCGCGGACGCATTTGGGTCTGCTCTTTCAGCGCTTTCTTTTTAATGTTGTAAAGCGTCAGATAATGATTGAATAATTCTCTCCTTCTAAAATCACGACTCAGATTATTCAAAACTAAATGTTGCTCCCTTTGGTTTAATTGTAGGAAGTGGATGGAGGACCTATTAGACATAAAATATTATAAAATAATAATTATTGCTTTTTAACGAATAAAAATTTTGTAATCATTGAGACAACACTCGCCAAAATGGTTCCCCACGCCATATCAATCAAAACGGTCCCCGCCGTATAATCGGTAAAAATCGCATAATTCGTCAAATCAAAAACACCATAAACAACTGCTCCAAAAACACCGCCATATTTGAAACTGTCTTCTACAATATGGTCATCGCGTATCCGGTCCAAAACAAAATATACGAGCCCAAATGCGAGAATAAGAAAACAGAGAACCGCTGGAATTATTCTTGCGCTCATTTTTTTCCCCCGCTGTATTTTTTCGACGACTCCGCCGAAGTATTTCCCCATGAAAAGCACCATCATGGTTCCATCAAGAACAATATATAAGAGAAAAACGACTATAAAGCACAATATTTTGTTCATTATATTATTTAAACATTTTATTATAATCCACATTATCTAAATCTTTCATTTTCTTAATGATTAGAATCGCAGTGTAAAGAACCATAACCACTTCAACATCATCAAGCTTCTTTTCTGTAAGCTTAATATCAAAGCCATCAATAGTTCCAGCTACTTTATTAAACCATAAAATATCAAATTTACCCTCTTTATCTTTTTTCTCCAATTCAATCATATATTCAGTTTCATTAAGAATAATTGTAATCGGTTTTTTTGATGATGAAAACGATATCTTATATTTATTCTTTGGAGTTTTTACAATAAATTCCTGACTTGATATATCATCAAAAGTATTTCCATTTGCGATTGATTTATCAGGAAGACTGCGATAATGAAAATATAAATCAGTTATTTTATCTTTTTTATTAGACGGTAATATTTCAATTGTATTTTTCCCATATATGAAACTATCTCCAATCATTTTATATATAACTTCTTTATTTTTCTTCTTTTTCTCTTTTTTCTCACCCTTAAAACCTTCTACGGTTCTTGTTATAAAAATAGAATTGAAAATTATTGGAATAAATATAAGGATTAAAAAAATGTAAAATATAATTATCTTCATTTAATATAAATGAAGATAATTATAATAATATTAATTTGTTTATTTTTCTCTTTATCGATAACACCAATTAATGAATTTATAACTAATCAAAATCCAAATCCATTTGATCAACGAACTCAAACAGCAGGTCCTTCTCCTGAAACCCAACCAACAAACCCAATTCAAACACAGACTGCTGGACAACAAGCTTCATCTGATGGTAGCCTTCAATCACAAATAAATATGCTTTCAACACAAATGCAATCAACGAACGCAATGGCACTTGAAGCAAAAAAGAAATCAGATGATATTACATCACAAATAGACCAAATAAAACAAGAACTCCAAAAGCAAGTCGATACTTAATTAATTAAAATGATAATAAAATAACATAGCTTCTTGTTGAACTTATTGTATATTTTATGTATCTTTATTTTTACATAATCTACATCCCTCAGAAAATCCGTGAATGAGAAATTCAGAGGGACCTTCAATATCTGTAATTTAGAATGGTCCTTCATCTCATTCACAATTCGCGTCATCGAAATAAAAGTCCCCGATTTATCAAATAGCCCCAACTTAACTTCTTCCTTCTCCATATATTTCTTACCTCCCCATGGTAAATCGTAGAAAATGACGTCCTGCGTCAGAGCCTTCGCACAATTCAGATAATTTTCGTGATACAAAAATACCTTACACGCCTCTTTATACAAATTCACATTATTCTGTAAAATAGAAAAGTGTAATTCATCGATTTCAATCGAATTTACGCGCTGGACTTGTGAATTTAATAGGAACCCAATCGTATTTCCCCCACAACACGCTGTGCTATCAGTAATTGTTATCTTATTATCTCCGAAATATTTTGTAATAAGACTGGAAATAAAAAAAGACTCATTCTTCTTCGTTATGCTATACATTCCGACGTCAGTTATCCGCAACTTTTCATAGTCCCCGTTCGGTTTTGGAAATATCTCTGCTATTTTGTCAATTGTTAAGTCATTTCCTATTATTATTTCTGTTGGTGGTGTTTCCATTACATTATATAATTTAATTATCTTTATATTATTTATGGCGGCGACATTAAATACAGTTGCAACAATTAATGGAATCCGTGGTAATAATATAATTGTTGAGGTCATGCCGAATAAGGTAAGTGATAGTAGCCTCCAATTTTATTATTTAGACCAGTCCGGAAATACAATTACAAACTATTTCGATTTCAATGAGAGCCTCCGCGATGCTATCAAGAGGAACCGGCTAATTTATATAACGTTCTGCGGGATAAGTAATAGAGACCGCTCCGTCCCAGAATATTTGTATATGACTTTCCACGGGGCGGACGTCATTTCATATGCGGGAAAACAGAACCATAATCAAGTCATTTTAAACTTCAATTTTAGAAAAATTGGAGTTTCAATTGAACAAGAACTTAAAAATCTTTTTACGGATAATATCGGCGTTTTTATTCAGATTTATTTGTGAAATTTACTCATCTTTTTCAACTAAAATAAATCTATCTGGATTATAACTATTATTTTTTATTTGATTTTTAGATAATATAAATGTATACGTTGATATTTGTCTATGATTAAATTTTTGATAATAACTAACCGCAGATGGAATTGCTCCAACATAAATTCCATTATAATTATGTTGGAGCTTATCCGCAATTTTATATATTGCTATTTTTCCAGCTCCTCTTATTGTATTTGGAATTGATAAAATAAAAACAAGTTGTTTATATTTTTTATTATTATTTCTTTTATCAGATAATATTCCAATACAAATAATTTGGCTTTCCTGTAAATCATAAATATAAAATGGTATAAATTCTTTTACAGAATTTGGAGAATTACAAATTAAATAAATAAACATTTTTATTTTCTCTTTAATTGTATTAAAATCTTTTTGTTTATTCTGTGAATTAAATTTTGATAAATTTGTTGAATAATTTAATTTATTACAGCTATTTTCAAAAAAAGTATAGTTTTTTCAAATAAAAATATAGCTTTTTTTAAATATATCTGTAAAAACATTAAAGCATCAACCCTCCCTCTGAATATTTATAACTAATAACTCAATTTTAGAATTACAAGCAAATAATCAAAGCAGTTGACGGTTGTATAAGATACATGAATCATGTTAAACTCATGTATATCTAATAAAATCCAAAATCATATATATTTTCTGTTAAGATCAGACCCGAATTTTTATTATTAGATAATTAGACATTACAACTTATCTAATCAATATATATTATATTGATTCTTTTAAGCTGGTTTATATTCCGAATATTCTGAGAGTATATTCAGAATATTCGGAATATAAACATAAAATAAAAAGCTATATTTTTATTTGAAAAAACTATACTTTTTTTGAAAATAGCTGTAATGTATTCTAAAAAATTTGTTAGGCCATCTTTTGTATTCAAATTATATGGAAGTCTTACATTCGAAGCAGAACGATTCATTATTATAATAAAATATTATTTTTTATTGATTACTTACAAATTTACTCAATATTTCTTTTGAAAGAGTTCTGTATAGAGTATTAGATGAGCCTTTTTTATTTTCATAAGTTTATTACAATCCAAATCCCATTTCCTACAAATCCTTAATCTCCTTTGATGCCTTCGCCTTCTTCTTATCTCCATCATCCGGAGCATCCGTCTTCAACTTCATAACAATTCCAATCGTATATAACTCCTGCATCAACAACTTAGACGCATATGGAATCTGAACGCGAACGAAGTCCGTATTGTTATTGCTATACAAACTATTGTAAATATTCTTCTCTTTATTGACCGCCGCAATCATCCCTGTATCTTTACAAAGCGTAACGAAATACTTGTCCGAAACATCGAACATCCTCTCCTTCAAGAATTGGACGGTCCCGTGAGACAACATCGCGTCTTTCTCCATTTCTCCAACACGCAAACCACCATCGCGCGCCCTTCCAACGCTCGGTTGGCGAACGAGCTGACTGTAAGGGCCAGAGCTCCTGCTGTTCGCCGTCCAAACGGGCTTCCCATTTCTCCGAACCATGAACACATTCCCCTCCACTTCCACACAATGGACTGGCCCCTCATAATCATAGACCTCATCCTCCTTAACATCTTTCTTCTTATAATGACCCCTATTCACCTCCGGATTATTGAACTTCTTATTAACACTCACGCGAAATAAATCATAATTGCTAACAACCCGCGTCCTCTCATTTATCTGGCTCTCATCCCCCTTCTGAATATGTGTCGTCTTCGTCGCGGACCATCCCGCGTGTAAGCACAACTGCGAAAACTGGTTCGCCAGTCGCGACGACTTAGTGGAATATAGGACCGAATTTCCGTCGCTCAAAATCATACTCTCCACTAAAATCCGCGCCTGACTCTGACTCAACTTGAATGCCCACTCCGGAAGGAACTTGTTGTTGCCACCAACAGCCAACTCATTCATATAATTCGCCAACTGCGCATCATTAATAGTCCATTTCTTTAATCCAGATACCTTATCAACTTCATATCCTAACTTCTTAACTGCCTCCTCAAATACCTTTTTGACGCTATCCTTCTTCAAATAAATAGCAACCCTCCTCTTATCAATGGTCCAACCATCAGCGATCCAAATACCCATAAAGATAAGCCACGCCTCCATATCAAGCGCCTTCTCCACTTTATCCGCAAACACAGGAAGAATGAACTGGTAGTCGGGAGCATCCCATTCGGCGCTCTTCTTATACCGGACGTGTTTTCCCTCAATCTCATCCGCCCGAACGAATTCATACTCGTCCAATTTCCGGCTCTGAGAAACATACATCCGATGATTCGCCGTCGTATCTAAATCGATGTATTGATTACTCACCCTATACATCTTTCCCTTATAGTCAGGATAATGAAAAACGTTTATCGGCCTCTGATAAACCAGCTTCCCCTCAATCAAACACGCGATTTCATCTTCCGCCGTAATCGCAGGAATCGCCTTCCATCCCGCCAAAGTCAAAACATCGTGGTCCGGCTTCAAGCAGTGGATTTTATCGGCAACCATATGTTTCAACCTGTGGTAATAACTGGGTCCCACGAAAATCATCGACTCAATCTGCTCACCGGTCCGCCCGTTGTATAAAACCTCCAATCCATTCCTCTGAAATCCACACTCCTTCTCCAAAATCGCGCCCAAATCATTGGGGTCCATCTTAGTAAAAGGAGTTCCATCAATTGAATATCCCTTCATAGCCCCCATCTTTCCGGCAACCGTCTCAATCAACTGGCCAATTGTCATTCTCTTCGGGAAACCAATCGGATTAATAATCAAATCAGGGACAACCCCATCTTTCGTATAGGGCATGTCCTCCTGTGTGAAAGTAATACCACACGTCGATTTATTCGCATAACGAGAGCAATTTCCGACCCATACATTCTTCATATTCTGTCTGACCATAAACACGTGAGATGGGACACGAAGACAATAAACGTCGCCCTCATAATGATAAACTGATTCATTGACGGCCCCAACAACAGGCTCATTTTCGTCCTTATTAAGAACAACCCGATAAAATCCATTATTCTCAATAATAGCCGCACTTATTCCGGCGTGGATTGATAGACGCATAAGATAATCCGCAAATATCTTCGAGTCCGTCGTATACTCTCCATCCATAATCCGGTCCAATAGCAATCTGGACTGCTTCTTTCCCAAGGCCCAGACCCATTCAGGGAAATCCTTCTCACGCCCGTTTCGAATGCTCAACCCAAATTGAACAATTGGATTCTCTTGAACAAATTCCCCATCTTTCTCACAATTCTTCTTGAACTGATATTTCTTTCCGAGAACCTCAATCGCGCGAATCCGGCGATAGTCATTTTCTCCATCAAGCATAACATATAAATCGTGGTCAACCGTCGTATCCAAATCAACTAAGTCAGACCGAACTTTATACATCGCCCCAGCATATCCGAAGCTATAAACTTCCTCAGGAGAAACATACTCAATCCGGCCATCAATCAGTGTCGCCACCAAATGGTCCATCCCAATCTGTCTAATAGGAACCCATCCCACAGTAGTCAGAACCTCACAGTCCCCCTTCAAGCAAAACTTGTCCCCAATCTCAGGAATACGCTCACTCCGGACTCGAACGCGCCCGAACTTGAATCCCTCGCCGTCTTTATTAACATAGACCTTATCAACAATTCCACTGTCAGTGCTCTTCACAAAAGTGCTCGAATCGCGATATTTGATTTCATCATCCGTCGTCGTCTTCAACGGGATACATTTTCCAATGATTGCGTCCCCGCCATTCACGCGAGTCCCCTCTTTAACAAAACCACTCTCCTCTAACTTTCCATAACTGCTTCCCTCTTTCATTCCGGCTGTCCTTGGAGTTCCGTTGGGGTTGTATTTCACGGGCTTACAGAATTTCTCCTCCTCCAAAGTGCTCTGATTTTTTTGCTCCTTTCCTTCGTAAGTCCGGAAATAGGTCGAAACGAACATCCCGCGGTCCAGCGATGACTTATTCACAATGACACTATCCTCCTGATTGTAGCCAGTATAACACATAATCGCAACAACAATATTCTGACCATTCGGAATCTTATTAATATTTGTATACTCGGAGTTATCCGTCGTAATCAGACCTTTCTGAGGATAATATAGGACATTCCCACTCGTATCAAATCGGTTCTCATATGTGGTCGAGTAAATACCTACCGCCTGTTTCGATTGGGCGCAATAGTAGATAACACGGGGAGCCTGTTGATGGTCCGTGAAAGGTCCATTCACGCCAATAATACCGAACATCAGATTCGGGTCAATCTCGATATGCGTATATTCAAAAAATTTGTCATTCTCGCGCAAATTACCATCCAAATCTTCTGGATTCATCGCAATCATTGCGGTATTCTCCTCGGCGACGTCCAAATATTCAATACAAACGTGCTTCCCAAATAGCAAATCATCCCATTCGAGCTCATTCGCATTCAACTTCGTGAGGATTTCTTCTGTCGCCATCGACTTATTATTTTCAATAATAATTAATGGACGAATAAGACGGCCACCCTCCGTCGAAATATGAATCTCGTTCATTTGAATTTTCCAAGAAATACTAGTGTAAATATTTATCTCTCCACTCCGGCGCATCTTTCGCAGTTCCTCCAAGAGAACTGCCGGTTTTTCGTGAATACCGATCCAATCTCCATTAATGAAGACCTTACACTTTCCGTAAATCGTCTCCGAATGGATATCCTCAATCTGCTTCAATCCAAGATGAATAATGAACTCGCGAATGGGCTGAGTGCTCGACCCAATTGTGATAACCGCGAGCATAGCCAAATTCTTGACAATACCAACTGGCGCTCCTTCGGGGGTCTCTGCGGGACAAATGCGACCCCACTGAGTGCTATGAAGCAAACGAGGTTGCTGGTTCTTCATAGTCGCTTTCATTGGGGCCTGAACCTTCCGCATATCTGATAGAAAGCTCAAATAGCTTAACCTGTTCAACATACGCGCAATCCCCTTCTTGTTGTCTTTGCTCTGTAAGCCCCAGTTTCCCGTGGATAAACCATACTTCATCCCACTTTCAATGTCGCTCTTCTTAATCTTACGATGAAGGGTCGACGCGATTTCATCAAATCGGTGGCGCTGTAATTCTTGGCGACACTTGTGCTCAACATCGCGCATCATCTTCTTGAAGTTTATCCTAAAAAGAGAGGCGAGGTTTTCGCCAGTGGTATCGACGCGCTTGTTCATGAAGGAGTCTCGGTCAGCGTAATCATTGTTTAGATAGCTCTGTAATAAACGGAACGTCATATATCCCAAGAATATCGATTTCTTGAATGGATTGTTCCCAAGATGAGGGAGAAACTCCTCTATAATAGATGTCCGCGTCTGAGATATTTTATAAATCGATGACTGGAACGCGCTTTGCTTAATACCACCCTGTAAAATAACGTATTTGCTACAATATTCAAGCGCTGTCTGCTGGTCTCTTATCTGTGAGGCCTCCTCAATTGAAGGCCGGAGCAACTCAAAATAGGGGGCCACCTCCGCATCATCCAAGTTGTAAAGGATTGAATTGACAATTTGCTTATCGGAGATGATACCGAGGGCCCGAAATACGACGAACAGGGGAAGCTCCTGACGCATTCCCTGAATTTTCACTTTAATCGTCTTACCGGATGTAATGTCCTTCGCGGTAAGCTTGACCTCCGCATTTTTAATATTGTAAGGCGAATTTTCGCAAACACTGCGAATTTCGCATTTGTGTGAGAACTTATTCTGGGTTTTTCCTTGATGGAAGCAATAGACTATGTTCTCGGCCTGTCTCTCCAGTGCGACGATGACCTTCTCATTCCCATTCACAATGAAATACCCGCCGTAGTCATACTTGTCCTCTCCCATCTCAGTCAAGGTCTCATTTGATGTATCGTGGAGAACGCAATACTTCGATTGAAGCATCAGGGGGATTTTTCCGAGTTGATGGGCCAAAAGAGGAGTGAACTCGGTCTCCTTTGGTTGCCCGTTCGATTGATATTCGACCAACTTATGATAAATATCTACTTTCAGAGTGAGACTGTATGTCAACTTTTGAAGACGGGCGTCGTTGGGAAACATTTGACGAATACTGCTCTGGTCATCCTGAATAATTGGGCGACTGATGTAAATTTTACCGAATTTGATGTGATATTCCAATTTGTTTCTCTCTAACTCTTTGTCGTAATCGGCGTAAATGACATTCTTCGAATTTGAATTGTATTCATCTAAAATTTCGTAAATTTTATTGTCGATGAAATTGTCGAATCCGTCAATTTGATGACGAACAATTCGGCGTTGGTCAGAAAAATAGGAATTGCTTATAATTTTCCCATTACTATTTTTATTTTGAATCTGAGATACAAGTGTGGTAGCCATTATAATTATGTAGTATATTATATTTAAATTGTTTTGGGAATAATTATTTCAATTTTTTTGTTTTATATTACTGCTATTTTCAAAAAGTATAGTTTTTTCAAATAAAAATATAGCTTTTTTAAATATATCTGTAAAAACAATTAAGCATCAACCCTTCCTCTGATTATTTATAACTAATAACTCAATTTTAGAATTACAAGCAAATAATCAAAGCAGTTGAACAGATTAAAAACTCGAAGAGTTTTTAATCTCTTGAGTCTTAAAGACTTCGTCTTTAAGACTAACGGTTGTATAAGATACATGAATCATGTTAAATTCATGTATATCTAATAAAATCCAAAATCATATATATTTTCTGTTCAGTTTATATATGACTATGTCATATATAAACTCAAGAGATTAAAAACTCAAAGAGTTTTTAATCTGTTCAGATCAGACCCGAATTTTTATTATTAGATAATTAGACATTACAACCTATCTAATCAATATTATATATATTGATTCTTTTAAGCGGTGTAAATTCCGAATAGTCGTCGTGTAGTCATCGAATTATAAACATAAAATAAAAAGCTATATTTTTATTTGAAAAAACTATACTTTTTGAAAATAGCTTTAAAGAAATTAATATTATATATATAATGAAAAAAGATACTCCAAAAAGAGACCGTGATACTGATAATACGCATGTAAGTTCTAAGACATCTAAAATAACCACGACAAATACGATACGGACTGACCGATTTTCATCTGGTGGAGGTGATGATAGTGATGAAGAATTCATTGATTTTATTATTGGGAAATATCATGAGAGACAGAAGGAACTCGAAAAGAAGCCAATCGTAGAATATGAATTGGTCCGTATCACGAAGGAAATAAATGACATTGACGATTTAATTGAATTGGCGAAGATTTATAATCCGGCGGAGAGCAAGAAATACAATATTAATATGGAGGCCCTCAGTAAATTAGTAGAACCACTAACCGAATTAAAGAGGATGATTGGAATGCCAAAATTAAAGAAAGCTATCTTGAATCAGGTCATTTATTTTCTTCAAGATTTCGAGGAGAAGAATGTTCATATGATGCACACAATTATCGAGGGACCGCCGGGATCTGGTAAGACGGATGTTGCTAAAATCTTAGGGAAAATTTATGCGAAGCTCGGATTCCTTAAAAAAGAGAAGGTTTTGTCAGTTAAAAGGAGTGATTTAATTGGACAATATCTCGGACAAACCGCTATTAAAACTCAGAAGGTTATTGATTCTGCTAAGGGCGGAGTTTTATTAATAGATGAAGCTTATAGCCTCGGAAATTCCGAACAACGTGATAGTTATAGTAAAGAGTGTATTGATACAATTAATCAGAATCTGAGTGAAGAGAAGAGTGAGTTCATTTGTATCATTGTCGGATATAAGAATTCATTAAAAGAATGTTTCTTTTCTTATAACGCCGGATTAGAAAGAAGATTTCCATTTCGTTATACAATTGATGAATATACGTATGAGGACTTGATGAACATATTTAAAAAGTTGCTGGTTGATTATAAATGGGAAGTGATTGCTGAGGAAAAGAAATTATTGAAATTTTTTGAAGAGAACAGGAAAGTATTTGAATTTAATGGTGGAGATTTGGATAATCTTCTTCAACAAAGCAAAATTGCCCATTCTCGTCGTGTTTTTACACTGGATAAAGATGTAAAGAAGAAACTTACAATTGAAGATTTGGAGGGTGGATTAAAAGCTATGATGGAAAATGAAGAAATTTCAAAAAGGAAAAATAAGTCTGATTTTAATATTCTTAGTCATTTGTATAATTAGGATTGTAATTTATTTAACTAAAATATATAGAAATCAATAGAAAAATAAAATTATAACATTTCAGAAATGTTATATAGATAATTTGAAAATAGTTATAATAACTTTACACAAATAATTTGATTTTTCTATTTTTAATTTATATAATTTCTAAATATAATTTATTTAAGTAATCATTCAGAATTATTATTTTTATAAATTATTCAGAAAATTTAAAGATAAATCCACCTGCTGTTTTTGATTTTTCTTTACAACATGACGATATATTTGAATTATGTATTTTTAATTCTTTTGATGCTTCAATCTGTGAATTATACTCTTTTATTTTATTCATTTTCAAATCATATTGTATTATTTTTTTAGTACAATTAGAGAGTCCAGAATTAACTTTATGTATTTGATTTTCTTTATTTGAACACCATTCTAAATTATTTGCACACGCATTTTTTTTATTTCCATCAATATGATTAACTTGTTCTTTATTTTCCGGGTTAGGTATAAATGTTTTTGCAACTAATCGATGTAATAAATATTGATTTGGTGAAACTGAAACCCATAAATAACCGCTTTCATGATTTGACCCTTCTGTAATTCTGCCTTTATGATTTTTAACTCTTCCATAATTTGATATTTTATATCCTTTTGTTCCATTTATAATTTCACACGGAATAACTTTCCATTCTTCATCATTATATTTATTTTCATATTCATCGCAATATTTCCATTTATAACCAAATGTATTTTGTCGTTTTCCTTGTGCTACTGCTGATATTTTTGTCTTTATATTATTACCATTATTAAACTTTTTTACACTTGTTAATTTATTATCAAAAATCCATTGTGCTGCAAACGTAATAGTTTTATAATATTCCAACTTTTCATTACTGTCTTTATCAATTCTCCAAACTGGTCTTGAAGAAACTAATTCTTTAATTTCTTTTTTGCATTTTCGTTTATGATTATTTTGGTCAGTCGTAGTCGCCCATTCAAGATTACTTAAATTATTGTTTAATTTGTTATGGTCTTTATGATTAACAGTTTCTTTGTTTAATGGATTATAGATAAAAGTTAAAGCTACTAATCGATGCATTTTTAAGGATTTTCTATCACCATTATCATTAATAAATGATATGCATAAATAACCTGATTTAATACTCGGTTTTAATATACAATTTGTTATATTATTTCTTATATTTCCAAAATTACTAATTTCATATTTTTTGAAATTATCTATTGTTCTCCATATTTCTTCACTCATATTATTATTTCTTTTATATAATAATATTATTATACTTTTAAATCAATTTATTACAAAATTATAATCATACTCTTTGTAAATATGAAACACTTTTAACACAATATAATTATTTATCAAGAATCACGTATATTACTCCCAGAAGAAAGATTTTGTAGAATAACAATATTTTTAGATTTATCTCTAAATATATTTAATGACTATATTTTGCGTAATTCATTCAATTCAAAATACAAAATATATGAGTTTCATATATTTACACATAAAAATAAAACGCAAAATCGCCACCAATTCAAATTCCGTCGATATCATCCGTATCAGAAGACTCGCTGTCCGACGAAATATCGTATCTCCGGTTTTGCTTCAATTCAACAACACTATCACTGCTTTCATCTTCATCGCTATCAGTCTCATCTGCGCCAACAAAATCCACATTCGAATTGGCTGGATGATTATCTGATTTTTTATCTTCAAAAGCGTAGCTCCTGATTTTTCCCAACTTAACTAACTTGCGAACCTGCTCTTTCGTATAATATCCCAAAATATCATACGTTTGTTCAACATATCTCTCTTCCTCGCTATTCCTAAAATCACGACCCGATACTAAAACGATATCATCCGATTTAATATCCTGCCATCCTTTTAAAGCCCCACGAGCCCTCCCAACCGCTTTTTTAGCGGTGTCCTGTAATACTATATCGAATCTCTTATCACCTAATTTACGAACAATACGCGCGTATTCTTGTCCTTCATCCGCAATTATAAACAGTGGTGTATCAAACGTAGTTTTCTTTGCTTTCTTATATTTTTTTCCTCCTTTCTTATTTGGCATGTTGATATATTTAATGTATATATAGATTATTTTCTTTAAGCCGTTTTCATCAATAAAATGAATATTACGAAAACGACGAAGAATATAAGGAATATGTATGGATTGAAACTGTATTTTGAAACAACATCGGCCTTATTGTCGAAGCGTTCAATCTCATTTTTACAGATTCCGTAATATTGCGTATCAATCCCTGACTTTTTCGCATGACAATCATTCTTATACGTTGTTCCATCGGCCCCGCAAACTGGCTCGTATTTATCTGGACATGTTTGACTAAGTCCTACTGGATTACAACCACATGGGAACTGATTCATAAAAACCCCACTCTGTTTTCCTTTATACGCAGTATTGACTGAGTTCATTGAGTTATATGTCGCTTTATTATATCTCTGACAGAACCCATCAACACACATTTTATTAATATCATTCATACAATCATAATTTGTTTTACAACTATTTCCAATTTCATTACTTACATAAGAATAGTCTCCATCTTCAAAATTATATGTTCCAGCAACAGTCGAATCGGTATATTGATTCATCGGGTCCGCAACTCCCCGAAAAGACTGCTCACAATTTGTAATTGTTTGATTTAATTCTTTTTTACAAAAATCAGAGTCTTTCATTAAATTACCTTCGCAAATATATTCCTTTGGAATAACAGTTCCTTCACAACAGCCATATTTACTATTTAAACAAATATCTTTCCCTCTATTTTGACAACCATCATATTTAGGATTATCCGACATTTTATAATTGACCCCATCGGAACAGCATCTATATAATGTTTTCTTACAATCAGTCAAAGGCGTCGGACAATTGCTCCCACTATTATCACGTTTCGCAATTTTTCCATCTGGACAACATTTGTAGCGCGTAGTTGAACAATCACCTACATTATCTCCATCAAAATTCTCAATACATTTCGTATCATCTCCCTTATTCATTTTAGATTCCATAATCATTTTCACAACTTTTTCTTTCTTGGGAATACAGACGCTCACTTTTTTCAAACCGATATCCCCCGTTCCAAAAGTATTGAAGTATGGTTTCTTAGTTAGGTTCGGATTCGGGTCTTGAACTAATTTATTCCCCCTCTTTATAAAACTAGTTGTCTTATCCGAATATGTTAGACTATCCTTTAATGGCTTCATTCCAATATTATTAAAATAACTACATCGCGCCTTCCCATCATTTCCGAGTTCATATGAATACCCTCCACATTGAACATCTTCTAAGCACCAGTCCCCACATTGTTCGTGAAATTCAAACGCATTCGGTTTAGGTTTAGCTCCATCATCAATCTGTTTAACACTACAACCATACTTAGCACTATCTCCAATTTTAAACTCTAAGTTCTTATATTTGTCAAAATCGGATGTATATGGTAAGTAAGAATTCGCTGGATTTGTTTCTCCATTATCCGTCGGAAGACCCATAAAATCCGCTTTTTGATAGGGGACAAAATTCATTCTGGCCTCGCACTCTTCATCATCCGGAGGACACTCCAAACGAACATCCCCATTTATGCGCAATTTACCCTGTAATCCAGTATTCGGCGCCTTCGGAATACAATTCGGTGGGATACAAAGACTAGGGTTCGTAATACCCTCGCTTTTATTTATCGGATTCTTTGGACCAATGCGCCCATTAGGTCCAACAACATAAGAGGTCATACATTTATCATCCATGAGCTCACAGAAGCTATCCCCCACTTTTCCTTTCTTGTCGTATTTGCGATAATATTCGCTCATTGAATCTTTGGCCCCAAATCTATTCGGTTCAGGAATCGGCTTCTTCAAATATGTTGTCGCATAAGTTCCAACACCTTTTACAATTTTTCCAAGTTCATTATACATTTTACAGGAATCACTGGACTCTTTAAATTCAATTGCCTGACAAGATTTATCATAAAAACACGCTCCCATACATTCATCAACTGATAAATTTCCATCTTTAAGTGTATCTATTGGCTTACTATTAAAATGATGTATCTGATTTAATTCAGTGAAATTATTACTCATATTATCACATGACGTGTTATCAATTAGTTGGTTCCTTGTAAAAAATTTAGATTCATACGATTCATCTTTTAGACCAGCAATTCCTTTTGCTCTTCCTTGTATGGGGGTCCCCCTGTGTAAAACGCACTGATTCGGTTTTTTCTCGGAAACGAATATCTTACAATCATCTTTACGACCACATTCTCGCGCACATTCAACCGCAGATGCACTACTATCAAAAAATGGTGTTCCTTCCATAAATCCAATCTCGGAAGTATAATTAATAAGAGGATTCGCAATTGACGGGTATAGAGTTTCAAAGACACTGTCTGGGTTTAGACCGCTACATTTTTCTTGGGAAATGTCTCCAATATGTATTTTTTCACGGCTTTCACAAGGAACCGCTGGAATATTGTAATAATTATTAATCATATTAATTTTATATTAGAAAATAATAAAAAAAAATTCAACTAATATATTAATGATTGATAATAATAATGAATTAGTTTTCGGATTGTTCTTCGGAGTAATTGTGTTTTTCGTTGGATATAAATTGCTTGATAATAGCGAAACCTATCTTAAATACACAACTCTAAATATAATTTTAATCGCATTTTTCATTATTTTATTTTTTATATTTGGACATCTCTTAAATAATATTTTTCAAACATTTAGAACTTCAAAAAAAAAAAATAACTAATATTAATGAATCAAAATGTTTTAATGGGAATAACTATCCTAATTTTTATTATTTGCTTTCCGACGGCTGTCGCATTAAAAGGAAAGATAGGAGATAAAGATAAATGCGCAGATATAATAATAACTGGTGGAATTGGTAGTATTTTAGCGGGGACTCTTTTTGGAATTGTAAAACCAGTTATTCTTCAACAAAATATAGATGGCGGTTTTATTTATTTAATCATAATATTGTTCTTTGTGTGGTATCTCATTGTTAAGATGTTTTCATTGTTATTATATAGAATTAATGCAAATGCGAATACCGTTCCCTCGAATCCTTCAATATCAATTATTTCTACATTCCCTACCGCGACTCAGATGACAGATGATAATATAGATTCAGATAATGGGGATTCATCATCTCAATATACAATTTTATCATACGTTTTTGTTGCTATGATTGGAATACTTATTATCGCAATATTAGGAGTATCTCTATATCAACAATCGAAGACGGGTTCGAGTTCTCCTCTTATGAGTTATGTTATTATAATGTCGGTAATGATTGTATTATCACTTATGTTCTCTTTCTTTTCAGGGGTTAGAATAGACGTTGATAAAAAGGTTCAGATTATGAGTTATACAATATCATACGCAATCGTATTTGGAATTTTCGCATCTATTTTCATTTTCAGTAATTTCAAACTTAGTTCAACTGTTACCATTGGATTTATATTCTTTGTTTGGATGACACTAACTGCTTCAATTTCGAACTTCCTTATGTATAATAAACCAGTTATTAAGCGCTACTAAAACTCCCCTTTTTCTCTCTTCGAGAGTAAAGGGGCGAACCCCCAAAAAGACCCAGATTCAGACATTGTTATAAAAAAGCTCTTTTTTCTTCTACTCCGTAGAAGTAAAAGGGCTTAGACCCCAAAAAGACCCACATCTGATTATTTTTTCTAATGTAGTCAGATATCGGTATTTTTTTCGATTGTAGTCAGATATCGGTATTTTTTTCGAATGTAGTCAGATATCGGTATTTTTTTCGATTGTAGTCAGATGAGGGTGTTTTTTTCTAATGTAGTCAGATGTCTGTATTTTTTCTAATGTAGTCAGATGTCTGTATTTTTTTCTAATGTAGTCAGATGAGGGTGTTTTGGGGGTTCGCCCCTTTACTTGTTCGAAGAACAAGAAAAAGGGGCGTGGTGGTGTAATTCCATAAACTTATTATACAAATTTTCCGTCGGAATTAAGTAGGTCTTGTAAGAAAGAAGTAGGACAAGCAGTTTATTAATTGTAACATCACTAATATCGCATTTATCCAAAATATCATTTTTATCAACCTCCAATTGATAAATTGTTGAAACCAAAAATAATGACCCGACCGCAATAGATATTGGTGTATTTTTAATAACGATTCCCAACTCTTGAGCCATATAAGACACATATAATGAAATATTCAAATAGATTTCGTTGTATTCCAACAATTTACCTATCCGATGAACTTCATCTACAACGGAGACTGGTTTCATCCTAGCATAATACTCCGGTTCCTTTTCAAAGAGTTGCTCCCTATAAAAATTACAGCCCTTCGTGAATTTCTTCTTATTGATGTCAAATTGCTTATTCAGTTTATCTTTGTTAGTCGTTATATTGCGCCCCTCCGACGCATAAAAGATACACGCCGCCATATTACTATGCTTCTTTGACCCCCTCTTATTCTCATTCTTACTGATTTTTTCAAACAAATTTTTAGCATGATTCTTAATGGCCTCAGAAACGGTATCATCGGCGCTTGTATCAATATATTGGAAATTTTTTAGAAGACTACGCTCCTTGTAATCCATCTGAATGAATTTTTGATGACGGCGAAAATTATAGAAACCTCCCCATCCGGAGATAGTAGTCGATAACGATGACTTCAAAAAATGTTCATTCACGGGCATCCCCACGCGGGATGGGTCCCCTCTTGAATAATCATCTGATGTAAGTGTTCGCCACTCTTGGGTTTCATCCAGAATTTCGCCGTTGCTCTTTCCACATTTAGAACAAACATATCCGCCGTCTTCGATGACACACTCGAACTCTCCGCAGAATTTACAATAATGACTATTTTTTTTCTTAATTACAGGTTCTTCCTGTTTATTCTTATCATCCTCATAAAATGTATTCAACATTTCATTGAATTTTTTAGAATCAAAGACTCCTATATGCTGCGATAGTATATTCATGTTTAATAAATTCATGGTTTTGTTCATTTAATAATCAATTTTTATGAATTCTCGAGAAAGCTTTAAACTGTTTTTATTTTTTCTGGATAATAATTAATGATTGACAAAAAAATGGTGTTGCTCTTTTTCTTTATTTATTTCGCTTTCCAAATATTCGCGCAAATATGGGGAATATATATAGATAACGGGGGTATTCCTTCCGCTAAGAATTACACACAAAATTTTATTACGGCGCTCGTGTTAATTGGACTGGTGGGCTATTTTTGCGAACCGGCCGTCAATATGAACAATTGGTTTAGCTATTTTGTTTTAGTAATGACTTTTGTTTTAGTTTTTATATATTGCTATTCGAAGAGGGTTCTTGACTTACAAACACAGAATGATAAAGCGAATGGGAAAAATCGGGCGCAAATCTGGTTGATTTGTATTATTGTTGCTATTTACTCCGCAATTATGCTAGGCTATTTTATTACTTACTTTCAATATACGGAATCTGATGAGAGGAAGACTATATTTTTGTCGCTCCCCATTTTAGCGATTCTATACTTCTCATTCTATTTTTTCAAGCCAGATGGCACTTACGAAAATAAGTTTGTCATCCCATTTTTTCTATATCCTGTCCTATTTTTATCAAACAATCTCGATAAGAGTTCAATATTGTCTAACGGATATATAATATTATTTGTATCAGTTGTCTCGATGTGGGGCTTTTTTGGAGTGGAGTGGTTCGTCGGTCCAACAATCGATTACCAGAACAATTTAGATACACAACAATGTCGGGCGAATTTGGGTATGGGGGATAGTTCTATGGTTACGCCAGATACGAATACTGATACGATGAAGAATACGCGAAATATTAATTATTTGTATATTGCTCTTAGCTTGATATTCATGGCGATAATTATTTCAGTTCTTATTACGTTTTTAGCATTCCAAAATTAAATGTGGTTATAATAATAGACTCATGGTTATTGAAATAATTAATGGGCTCTATCTTGGTAATAAGAGGGATGCGTATAACGCACACTTCTTAAAAACACGCCGGATAGATATTATAATAAATACTACGAATGAAGTAGAATTTATGAATGGATGTGGTAAAAGTGGAATACAATGTATAAGAGTAAATATATCAGACCAACATACAAATGAAAACCAGATGAAACATAATCGGGACTATTATTATCAATTGGGGAGCCTGTGTTCTATGATTGATAAAAATTTAGAGAGGAATAAAAATATTTTGGTTCATTGTCGTCATGGAAAATATAGGTCTACCTGTTTGATTATTGCTTACATTATTTATAAAACACAAATGAAATTGGAAGAAGTGTATGAACTCATTTCATATAAATATCCTCTTGTTAAATTAAAGAACCATTTATTCTTTAACACCATGAAAATGTTTGATGAAGAAATGTCTAATAAATAAAATAAAATATCTATTATAAATAAATGGGGAATACAATTACTACAAATTCACAAATGAAAGAATCAATCGCAGAGTCATATACAACTGATAAACAACTATTTGATAAAATATTTGAAAAATCGAGGGAGATATATAGTAGAAATAAGCAACAACTCGCAGACAAAGAATTATATGATAGATTAGTTATAACTTATTCGAATCAATTATATAAAATACCATTGGAAAAGATTGAGACAATTTATGCGCAAGTAGAGAGTCAGAGTGCTGTCAAGAATGAACTCAAACCTTTTCTTGAACTTTCTCTGAAATATGATGGATTAGAAGATGAAAAATTCATAATTAAACAACTAACTGGAAAGTTAGTTGAAAATTTCAAAGATAAGAAGATTCCTGTGGAAGTTGAGAGAAATGGGATTAAACTGAAATTACCTGATTTATTCTATATTCACAATAAGGTCGCATTACTATTAGATGGGGTTCAACAACTGAAACAACAGACAGGAGGGATATATTTTAGCCCTCTTGCGTTAAGCAATAATGGAAATATTGCAACAAGTGAGATAAGATTCCCAAAAAATAATAAAAATAGACGAGGTGGTGCTGGTTTTTCTATGAATAATTTAAATAATGGGAATAATGACCCATACAATGGTAATTCTAAGAATTACAGTAGTTCTAAAACGAATGGAAATAATGGAAATAATGGAAATAATGGAAATCAATCTAATTATGCTAAGAAAAAAAGAATTAATATTAAACCTCAATTTTCACAAAAACAAAAATCCTTATCTTCAATTGAAGATGAAATTAAAAAATTAGAAAATGGACCAGAAAATAAACCAAAGAATTTAAACAATAAACCAAAGAATACAAATAATAAACCACAGAATAATATAAAAATAAATATTAATCCAGTTCCACCACCACCACCCGTTTCCAAATCAAGACAAATTATTATCCCAGACGAAGATAATTTATGCTCTGACCCAACAGTCCCTTGTAAATTAACTAAGATGGAAATGTGCGTTAAAATCGTTTTGAATTTAATGACAAGGAATAATATAATTTTAGCAATCTTATCAACAATTCCGATTCCAAATAAAAATGGAGAATATGAAGGAAGTTTTACATTTGAGAGATTAACTTCATTAAAGAAAGGGCTATTTTGCGTCCCATCATTTTTATCGGGTTTTCAAGATGAAGAAGATAGTGTTCGACTTCATAAAATTATGAGATTTTTGAATATGATTGATGATGAAATGTGTAAAAAATCGGGGGGACAATTGTTTCAATTAACTGAAAACCAAATGAATACCATGTTAGCCGATGAAACATTTGGTAAGAAATATTTTGAATATGGAAATAAAATAAATTCAATATATCAGGAGTCTATTCGGGTGCTACTTACAATACTTGAAAAATTAGAATCTAACTTTACGATTAGCACAGATGAACTTAATCAAATAAGTGCGTCTGTTAAGAATACAATTGATGAACTTTATATAAAAACCCAATTAAATTTTTTAATGGCGGTTTTGGTTGTTATGGACTTTGATTTTAGTAAGAATCCGGTAAAAGATATGAAAATTGAGGAAAGGAGAAAGAAGATAAGCCAAGGAACATTTTAATAATTTTACAATTTTAACTTTTATAAAAATAATAGTTAAAATTCATCAAATAAAACAATTCATCAAACAATTCATCAAACAATTCATCAAATAAAACAATTAAAGAGAGGAGGGGGTGTAAGGGGGAACTCTAAGTTCCCCCTATTTACATCCCTGTTACATCTACGTCATCTGGACTTGGCTCAGTAGGCGAAGAAAACGCAGTTCCCATATTCGCAGGTAAGCCAACAAGTTGATCCACTACTCCTTTTGCATTTATTATTGTATTAATTGTATGAACAATCACTCCAATAATATCATTCGGTAAATCAGTAACACCAGTTCCTCCAGAATCCCAAGGAATTGCTTCTGATTCTCCTCCCTTCAATTTTTTAGTATTTATCTTACTTTTCTTTTTTTCCATTATACTATAATAAATATTTTTATTTATTCTTTTGGAGCCTTCTTGCTTTTCTTTTTACTAACAACCTCGTCAGTTGGTTCTTCACTCACCTCTTGAACAACTTCATGAACTGGGACTTCTTGTGTTTCAGAGGAATGACTTTCTGATTTAGGAACTGGAACGACGAATCCAGTCTGAAACTTCATCTTTCCATCCTCAATAACTGGAAATTTTGACTTCAAAAAACCAATTCCCATATTTTCAAGGAAACTAGCAAAACTATTCTGCTCATCTAAATTGTCAAATGTGAAACTGGTAGCATAGCCCTCGTCTTGGTCCTCTAACTCTGGTTGAAAAATTTTCATCCTCACTACATTATCATATCAAATTTTCTTTAAGCCGTTTTGTAAAAAATGAATTTTTATAATAATAAAAGTCATATATATCAAAAATGGAACGCTATTTAAAAATAAAACCATCGTCTTCATTGACAAAAGAGCAAAATGAAGCATACGACGCATTCAAACAAGGACGCAACCTCCTAATAACTGGACAAGCCGGAACAGGTAAATCACATCTTATTAAGAAATTAGTAGAATATTGTAATCATATGGAAAAAACAGTCGCAATAACCGCAATGACTGGGACCGCATCAAGTATAATCGGTGGAAAAACAATTCACTCTTGGGGGTCCCTTGGACTCGGAAATCGTGGTCCAGAATACTATTCTGAACGAATTCTAGCATCATGGCCTAAAAAGACAAAATGGAAGAAGTGTCGCGTCCTAATTATTGATGAAGTCTCTATGCTAACAGCACAATTCTTCGAATTAATTGAAGAAGTCGCCCGAAATGTCCGTGGTAGTAGTCGCCCTTTCGGTGGAATCCAAGTCGTCTTAATAGGGGATTTCTACCAGCTTCCGCCCGTTTCCAAGGCGTCTGACCCCCAGAAATTCTGCTTTGAAAGCGAACGATGGGAAGATGTCATTGACCAAAAGATAACACTTACTGAAATCATTCGCCAAAAAGAACCAGCATTTCAGAAGGTTCTTTCCGAAGTCCGCGTTGGGCGACCATCACGCGAAACAATTGATATTATCCGGTCCCGCATCGGTATAAAACCGAACACGGAGACTGGAATCCTCCCAACAATCATCTACTCCAAAAGGGAAGACGTTGATAAAATTAACGAACGCGAATTCAGCAAATTGGCGTCCGAAGAAATTTTAGAATACGACGTCCACTATGAAATAACTGGCGATAAGGCCCTCAAAATGAAAGACGATGAACATGCAATGTGGGTCGATATTATCAATAAAGACAACAACTACGTCCAAACACTTCAACTCGCAGTAGGAACGCAGGTTATGCTTCTCACGAACTTGGACCAAGAGCGGGGCCTTGTCAATGGGTCCCGTGGGGTAATAACTGATTTTGTCGATGGTTTTCCCTATGTCCGCTTCATTAATGGCGACGTCGAGAAAATCGTTCATCATTCCTATTCATACGAAATAAACGCGAGTACGCAAATTGTCGCCAAGCAAATCCCTCTCGATTTAGCGTGGTGCACAACCATCCACAAATCACAGGGCCAAAGCTTGGACTATATCCAAATAAACATCGGGCGCAATATTTTTGAATACGGACAGACTTATGTTGCGCTTTCAAGGGTCCGCAGTTTAGAAGGACTATTCATAGAGGAATTTGACGAATCGCGAATCCGCGTTAATCCAATCGTCGCAAAATATTTCAATGAGTAAACTTTTTTAGAAAAAAAGTTTTATCAAAAAAGATTAAATAAATTATAATTACCAATAATAGATTATTTAATTAAAACGCGTTCAGTTTATATATGATGTAGTCATATATAAACTCAAGAGATATAAATAACTACGTGATTTATATCTGTTCAAATGAATCGCGGTTCAGTCTAAAAACTTCGTTTTTAGACTCAAGAGATAAAAATAAATAGTTTCTCTCTTTGAGAGAAACTATTTATTTTTATCTGTTCCACCTCGAAAAATTCGCATATATGACTCTCGCCTTCTCATAAACAATATATATTCCATAAATCGACCGGAAGCAATCGAACAGATAAAAACTTGAAAAGTTTTTATCTCTTGAGTCTTAAAAAACATGTTTTTTAAGACTGAACACATAAATCCGCGCTAATTTCATATTCCGGACATGCAAAATATAAACCTCAATTTTCCCCGATTTTGTTCCAACATATATAGTCGCTTTATGCGCACTCTTCCGCCCATCTATTTCCAAACACAGTATTTCAGTAGTCTCTAATTTCACTCGCGCAATTTCATCAAGCTTCTCCTGCGACAGAACAATAATTTCCCGCGCTAATACTGCGACCACGAACCGGCGGTCCTCAATCGCGCAAAACCGCGCCTGTTTTATCGAATCTGCAAACCCACTGGATTCAACAACAATCTTCCCATCACAAACCAATTTGAGCCGGTTATTATCAATAAGAATCTTCTCTGATTCATAGACGCGCTCCTCAATATAATACTCGCGCGGTGGCGGTTTCTTTGAACAAAAACACGAAAACATTCTTTTAGATTATACAGTTTATATATGATAAAGTCATATATAAACTCTAGAATTACAGCTATTTTCAAAAAAAGTATAGTTTTTTCAAATAAAAATATAGCTTTTTTTAAATATATCTGTAAAAACATTAAAGCATCAACCCTCCCTCTGAATATTTATAACTAATAACTCAATTTTAGAATTACAAGCAAATAATCAAAGCAGTTGACGGTTGTATAAGATACATGAATCATGTTAAACTCATGTATATCTAATAAAATCCAAAATCATATATATTTTCTGTTAAGATCAGACCCGAATTTTTATTATTAGATAATTAGACATTACAACTTATCTAATCAATATATATTATATTGATTCTTTTAAGCTGGTTTATATTCCGAATATTCAGAGAGTATATTCCGAATATTCGGAATATAAACATAAAATAAAAAGCTATATTTTTATTTGAAAAAACTATACTTTTTTTGAAAATAGCTGTAAAATCACTACTTGATTTTTAATTATATGATAACCTAAAATTGTAGTAAATAAACAATCATTTTTTATTCTATTTTATCCAAAATCCGAACTCGCATCTAACGACGCGCGCTAACAGGGGCGCCACGGGTCTTCTTCTCGCCCCGACGAACGACTACACGGAAACCCTCAGTTGCGGTTTGAGCTCCGGCCTCAGTCGCCTCAACAACCCGCTCAACAGGTTTTCTCTCGGACTTATCGAATGGTCTTCTAACAAATCCAGAAGCAGGGCGAACACTCGCGCGGTTAGGAAGAATCTTCTCCCAACTGACAAAAATCGCGCACATATTTGGATTCGTCGGACGACGTTGAAGGAATACACGTAGATGATTCTGACGAGTTCCATCGCCCTCTACCTGAGTCTGTGTCTGACTGTTGAAAAACTCACGAAGCTTCGCGAGAAGAGTGTCCTCATATTTGAGGCCAGTCGGTTGAAGAAGGGCCATAATGTGGAGACCATTCTTGCCACTCTCGTCGTTTCCAAAATACAATTGCGCATTGTCATCTGCGGGGGGAGCCTCCTCCTTGACCCCATCCTTCGAACGCGTCTGATTCGTCCAACGATATACGGGATACTTGAAGCGACCCTCCTTCGCGGCGGTGTGAATCTTGTCCATTACTCCATCAGTAATTACGGCGAACGCATCATCGCGCGCACGAAAATACTTTGCCTGACGCTCAGTAGCGCTCTCCTTTCTTGCCTCTAAGGCCATAGATCTTAACTCTTGAAATGTTGCCATTTTCCTCCTTATACATATATGTTAAGTTTTCTTTAAGCCTGTTTTTGGGGGAGGAGATTCGGAATTATTCGGAATAAGGTTCGGAAAAGTTAATTATTATTCTCATTATTTGTTGTTTGATTAGAAGCATATGTCCAGTCTTCTTCAACTGTAAAACTATTTGGGCTTTTTATTAATATTTCTTTTAGTTTTTCATCAACACAATTTTTAAGTTCTTGAAATCTTTCACGAGTAGCATTAAAAAATAATTCTGTATAAATACGTAAATCATATTTGGTATTAGATTCTGTATTAGATTCTGTATTAGATTCTTCGTTATTAGATTTGAGATTATATTCGGTACGTTTTTTATATGATTTATTAATATTTACTACTAAAGATTCTCTAAATCCGTCTTGTATTTCTTTTTGTAATTTTTCTGCTATTTCTTTATTTTTAATATTATTTAATACTTTACAATAATTCCCCCCCCCCCTCATCCCTCCTTTTTTCGCACCTGTTTTCCCGCTCAATTTTGCGACTGGCTTATACTTAATCACACGACCTTTTAATTCGATTGGCTCTTTAAGTTTCTCTATTTGTCCCTCATATGGACCGTAAGTCTTCTTTTTGGACCCTTGGGTTATTTCGCGAATACTAAATTCAACTTTTTTGCTTTTATTTGAAGCGCAGAGTTTGCTAACTGCTTTTCTGGCAGCTGATGATGGGCTTGAAGAAACATAGAGTCCGTGCTCTTTGTTCCCAATAACAACTGTAAAATGGCGTTTTGTAGAAGAAGAAGATGTCTTCTTTGGTGCCTTTGAGACTTTTGGTTTTCCTCCGGTTTGAGGCATATATATTATATATAATAAAATTTTATTTTATATAAAAAATAATGTGGAAACCCATTGATTTACAGAATTTTGATAAAAACATGATTATATAATTATTTAGTTGAAATATGTAAGTAATATTTATTATCTTTACTACCTTCTTTTATTTTTATATTTTCCGATATTTTTCCACAACTTGATATAACATCTTTTATAATATCAATATTCACTTGATAAACTTCTTTATATTTGCGATATTGAAACTTTTTCATAAACATTTTAGCACATTTTTCAACACGGTCGATATCATCCGTCTCAAAATAATATAGTATGTTTATATCATCTGATAATGGAGATTGATGTGATTTAAGTCGTTGTTTCAAATCTTTTGTTTTTCCTATTTTATATAGCGAATTATGAGGAGAATTTGGAGTTTCAAAAGCATAAATAACTCCTTTTTTAGGATATACTTTTGGTTTTTGATTATTTTCTAATTTTTTTATTTTTTCTTGTAATCCTTGAATAATATAATCTTTATATTTGAACAATGTTTCTTCGACTTTAATAAAATATTCTCGAACTTCATTACCTTTTTTTGACTTTGTAAGTTGACAAACTTTTTTGAAGCAAAATGGAGTTAATAATATTTTTTCTTTTAATGTTGCTCCACTTCCAGAACCTTTTTCTTTTTTAATTCTTTCAATTATATAATCAATATTTTTATTATATGAGTGTTTTAATAATTTTTTAATTGTATCTTTTCGAATATTTAACCATTTACATATCACATCTGCGTCTAATAAAAAATCAGTATTTACACTATTATTATCATATAATTCAAAAAAATCATCAATAAAATTATTTGAAATAGTTGTATATTTCTTTAAAAAATCTTTAACCGATAGCATATTATATATAATATTATTTTTACTCCGACCAAACTCGGAATAAAATATTAAATATTATTTTATTCTAAATAACTGAAAATTTTATAAAATAACAAGATAAAAAGAGGAGGAAGCTACGCAGGAACAGATTAAATCTAGTTTATCGTAGTTGATATTTTTATTAAATTATTTGGAGAATATGATTGTAATATTACAATTTACGATTTTAAGCTTTTTCCGTCATTAAAAAAAATAAACATAGAAACATTTATAAAGAAATATCCAAATAGAATAATAATTATCGTTTTTCCAGAATATATTCATATTGAATTTTTACAAAAGAAATTAGAATGGATTCATAAAAAATTAAATATTCAAATTCCTAAAAAATTTGATTCATCAAAAGGTGGAATTATCTTGAATCCAGATGAAATTAGTTCGTGTAATATTGTTTAGTTCGACTATAATAAAATCTTATTATTATATAAAATATGTATTGTAAGAATAATCCTAAAAAAACGTATTCTGGTTTAGAACCTTCACCAAAAGGACTCGGATTTTGCGCGTCCGGTGAGAAAGAAGGAACTGAAATGAAAGGTAAAGATGGTAATATGTGGGTTAAAAAAAATGGGAAATGGGTGAAAAAAATCATTAAACAGAATTATTATAAAAAGTTATTGGATAAATTATATAAGTGGTGGCGCCCATTATCACAAGGAAATATTATTGCGATTTATAAAAATGGAAAACATTCACTTATTACCAGTAAGATGAAGACACATAAAGCAAAATTAAACGATATTTCTGAAAAATGGAAAGAATTAGATAATAATAAGGATGTTAAAGCGATTATTTGGAGCGCTCAAAGTGTAGATTCAATCCAATTATTTGTAGAATATGTAATAAAAAAATCAACTGTAAAAAAATTAGAAGATTTCGTAAAAATGAAAAATTTACCGGAATATTTCTTAGAAAATTATAAGAAATATTTTGTTAAATATGAATATTTTGGAAAGAAAGATTGTACATATAAATATCTTTGATATTTTATATCTAGATGTTTTATTTACAAAGTAAATAAAACTTGTACATATAAATATCTTTGATATTTTATATCTAGATG
>Ga0214919_10000889_pt1 | contig 50679 bp, 39 predicted proteins | sample LL1503_MetaG_FD_177994 | JGI IMG/M metagenome (GOLD analysis project Ga0214919, IMG submission 177994) | Freshwater microbial communities from Lake Lanier, Atlanta, Georgia, United States - LL-1503 | ecosystem: Environmental > Aquatic > Freshwater > Lake | place: USA: Georgia | collected...
ATCTAAAAAATTATAAATGCTTTCTAAAGACCAATGTTGTATAACGTCTTTTAGAATGCAGATATCTCCACTTATTATTTTTTCTTTATTATTACAAAAATCTAAATGCGTAAATGTATATTTAGGTAATAAATACTGAGTTGAATTATAATCTATTACTTTTTTATATGCATCATACCCAGTATATGATATTATATTCAAATCATCATATATTAATTTACCACATTTAAAATCACCACAACCTAAATCAACAACAGTTTTAATATTATTATCAATTATAAATTTTTTTAAAAACGGCACGTAAGTATTTTTATTATAATCTATATTACTTCCGCCTCCACTACTACCATTATATTCAGCATCACTATTATCACCCCAAACTTTAGTTTCATAAATATTTGTAAATATTTGTTCCATAATGGTAACTATAAATATATTTTTAGTACTTTTTGTATTTTATTTATAGTTACCAATATTTTGTTTATATTTTAATAAAAGTGTAAAATAAATATTGTTAGTTTTTTAATATTATGTTAGCTAGATATGAAAGCTATATTTTTTACCATGTGTAGTGCGTTTAGTGCGTTTAGTGCGTTTAGTGCGACGTCCTCCATTTAAAATGGCTGTAGTAGGTGGTAACTCTGATAATTGTCGTGATAGCAAATACGTTGCATGCTGTAATCTTTTTCGTCCTAAATGCCCTAAAGATGTATTAGATGCTGTAGTATTAAATGGTTTGCCTTTTATAAATCCAATGGCGATCATGTTATTTATATTACCATTTAAATAAGTATTTATAGTATCAATTAAACTACTATATTTTTGTTTTATTATAATTTTTTTTAGATTGTCATACTGCACTGAATTTATTAAATACGGATATAAATTATATAATAAATCATATAATAAATCAATTGTAGGTGTATATTTAGATAAATCAAAAGATAATTGTTTATTCGCTACTTTTAATGAAATACTATTCTTAATTTTTTTCAATGTTTCTGTATCTGTATCTGGATAAGTTAAAGCAAGTAACAAACTAATTTTTTCTTTTATACTCACAAGATTAACCTTAACTTCTTCTATAACTTCTTTTGTGTTTACCGTTTGTCCTTCTCCTTTTCTTTCTGTAATTTTTTGTATATTAGTACCCATTGTATTTAATTCTGTAATATAGTTAAATGCACGATCATAATTATCATTTTCTATTTGTTTAATATTATATAATTTTATTATAAAATCATAAATTATTTGTTTATCTATCTTTATGTTTTGATTTTTATCTGTATCATCATATATTAATTTTATATTAGTTAATAAGTTTAATTTAATAAATTCATTTGCTTCAAAATTATTTTCTGGTAAATTAGCTTGTAAATCTGTAGTATTTATCTTTAATATTATATATGTTGTTACAATTTTTATTATTGTATTTAAATATAAAACAAATGATTTTTCTATAGTTTCTTGCAAAACAACAAATTCATCAGAAGATCTTACTGCAATAATACTAAATTTGCTAAACTCTTTAACTGGTAAATTTGTAGATTTAATAGCCTCAGCATTACATTTAGACATAATTGTATTAAAATATAACATAAAATTTTCATATATATATATATCAGTACCATTTTGTTTTAAATGATCAAGATTTCTACAACAATCTACAATTACATATGTCAATTTATCTTGCGGTATATTATTTTTTATAATATTACTTAAAGTATTATTATACTTTAACGTATCTGGTGGTATTATTTGTTTTTGTGGTGAACCATAATGTGTAATTTCTACACTATACTTTTCATCTTTTTCAGTAAAACTTAAATTTAAATCACAATAATATTGTCCAGGTAATAAAACTAATGCATTTTCAAAAAAAGCAAACTTACTACGTACTGTTCTATTATTTTGTTTAGGATTATCATTTATTTTATCAATACATAATATATTGTTTAAAAATTTTTTTTTTAAAACTGGATTATTAAATGTATCATGTGTTGCTTTTGTGTTTTCTTTTGAACATGCAAATCCATATCGATTAACTGGTGTTAAAAATACTACAACAATATTGGGAGGAATTTGTTTAAATCCACTTTTTAAGTTAAATCCTCCATGCATATTAATATAAAATAAATCATTATTAATTTGTGTATCTTGTTGAGTTTGAGATTTTGTTTTATAATCTATAATTTGTGAATACAATTTTTTAAATAGTTCATTATCAGTTAGTAGTGGTTGTGGTAGCAGTGGTGGCGGTATATTATTAGACTCATTTTTAGTTGCAAATATTTTTTTAATTAATGCAATATATTCACCATATTTTGATGGCGCATTTGCTAGCTCATTTGCATTTATATGATTTTGATTTTTATAACTTTCTGATAATAAATTTTTTTTATAAATTTTTTTAAAAAACTTTAATAATTGATTATAAGCTGTATCTGATTCTAAAGCCATTATTATTATTATTATTTATATATTTAATATAGATATTTATCTTATTTATCTTGAAAATCTTAAAAATATTTAGTACACATGGTTCTAGACATGGCAATCGTTACAAATAATTAAATCAACATTTTTAGTAACTATAAACAAAAATTGAATAATGGATAATCTGCAAATAATCTATAAACACTTACATACTTGCACAGATTTGCTTTCCACATAATGCGGCAATTACTTGCAGATATTCTGCGCTTACCTGTTATTCCAGAAAATAGGGACACATTCTTAGAAGCCAGCAGAAACCTTTCCGAACTTGCAAACAGTTTGGAAGCACACAAAGAGGACATCCGCACAAGTGTTTGTAATGAAGAACTGCTTGAGAACATGAACAAGACTTACGAGAAATGTTGTGACGATCCCAACTGCAACAAAGGCCACGACGAGTTCCTGTACAAAATCAACATGTTTGATCCCAATGGTTCCAGTGGCAACTTTGATGACATCTATCCTTGGCTGCAGGAAATTATGCCACTGCGTTGGTGCTTTGGTGCGTACTTACTCGCATTCATTGAGGGCATAAACGAAACAGCTGATGCACTTCTTAACAAAGCAAATGCTTAGCACTTATCCCACAACTGCATTATTAACTTAGCTTAACTATCCAGGCTAATTAAAAGTTATTTTTTTAAGCAAAATAAAAAAACAGTAAAAATTGACATTTATAACAAAAATTGAAATAATATAAATTAAAACAATATAGTATACACAGAGAAATAGCAGTCGTGGTCTTTTAAGACTTACAAGCTTTTCATCCAGTGATTTATAGTACCTTACACGTACTATCATCTCACTACAGCAGTTTTCTCAAAAACAACTGCACGCTACAATGGCCACATCTACATGCGAACCACCAAACGGTTCAAGTTTCTGGTGGAACGCTGAAGATGGTATTGAGACCAAATGGCGTATCACCGAGGCAGTTCTTCATCCTAATATCCCTCCGTTTCCTGATCAGGAGGAAGAACAGATCCCCTGCGCGGCCAATTTATACCCGACAGCCGCTGCAGCACGCCAGAAAGCAGATGCCGCTGAAGCAGATGCCGCTGAAGCACGCCGCAAACACAATCGTAAACACAATGCTAAGCAGCGTAAGCGGAAAGAAATAGCAAACTCCACCAAACGCTCTTCAGCAGAGCTGGTCGGTTTGGCTGCTTTAGCAAAGGAGGTTAGGAAAGATCTTAAACATCTTACTCTTGAGTTGCTTGAAGGAGGTGATGAGATTGGAATCGACTCAAAGTACTTGTCCGCTAACCCGCGCTCGCGCTTCGAAGACGGCTTTCACAAAGTGCAAGTGTAGCCACTTATCACTATTGCACACTTGTGTTAACATAAAGTTTGTATTTTCCTATACATTTTTTTATTTTTTTATTCATAAAAATTATTACATAATATAAAAATCTTAAAAATATTTAGTACACAAGGTTCTAGACACATGAATAATAATTAACTGTGTTATCATTTAATAAAAATATTTGTAGAATATAAAATATAAAATATAAAATATAAAATTATATATCCTTTAACCGCATAAGATTTTAAAAAATTCTAGTCTTGGTTATGCAGATAGCGCCTGAAAACATAATTTTCAGACTGTATTACATCCATAACACCATCAGCTATATATAGCCGATAGGCGTATGTGTTTAAGTAACGGATAATAAAGCTCATAATTTACTTAAACCTCAATTATTTTGAGTTTCCTTTTTACTATTTTTACGGGTTAACCTCTTCTACTGCAACGGGTTCGGGTGGTTGAATAATAGGTTCTGCAACTTTGTAAACCTTTGCTTTAATTTTCAAAACCCGTTTGGGTTTAATCTTTGGTTCAATCGGTTGTTCTATTACTGCCTCTACTACAACAGGTTCTTGTACCTGTATTTTATTCTTACTCACTCGTTTTGAATTGGGTTCAGGTATTTCAACACACCCTTCGCTTTGTTTAACAATATTCTTATAACCAACAATATTGGTATCATTAATTAGTTTAATATCATCTTCTGATAACTTGAAATGTTTATAGATTTCCACATCAGTCCATTCTTTATTTAATGGTGGTAATGGTATCCATTTACATACATCTTCATTAATATGCTGTGAATTTTTTCTTATTGATAACATAAAATTCGGCAATCTACATTTCATATAACTTAATAATGATTTTGCTTCATCTTCATTAGATACTTTAAATGATATATAACTTCCAGTATGAACTTCATATATATTTCCTATAAATATATTTCCAAAACCACTTTTATGTTCGTGCGCCGCTTCAGTTGTAATAACTTTCCAAAAATTATATTCTTTTTTTATATCCTTTTTTTCAATGTATTTTTCAAAACCTTTTTGTTGAGACACATAACATTTAATAGAATCCGTTGTTTTATCACTTGTTAATCTTTTATCATTTGATTCAACCCCAAAATATCTACCTAAATATAAGGTTATAATTGAATCAAGCTTTATTAATTTAAGAATTAAAGGATGGTATTTTCCATCAACAAATACATCATAATTATTTAATTTAGTGATTGAACCATTAAATTTACAATCACCTTTATGATGAGTATCTTTGAGAAAGTAATTTACACCTCCTTTAATATCAACCAAGTTTCCAAATATAGTTGAAGCATCATCAAAGTGTTTTATATAAACAATATCCGTACGCTCTAACATATTTTTACGAAAACTATCTAACCCCTTACCGCCTGAAAACCATCGGGATGGCATTACAAAACATAACAAATTACACTTTTCAATATAATACTCCACAAACTTATTATATAATGCTTTTGCTCCTGTTGATTTTAATTCCTCATTATAAGGCGGATTACCAATTACAATATCAAACTTCGCAATACCAAACTCTTTTTGAATATCTAATTGTAAAGAATCGCCTTCATACAAATTGAGTTTGAACTCATTATTCATATTAAAGATTTGTTTAACTATGAAACAATTCTTCTTGTTGTATTCCGCCATAAACAACATCTTTTCTAAAATGTGTTTTTTTCGGTCTTTTTCATTAGGTATTTTAGATTTTAAACCATCCATTAGCTTATAATAAATTGCAATTGGAAAATTGCCCATTCCTGTTGTGGTATCACCCCATTTTAAAGTTTCATCTTCAAATATGTTTTTATTATATTTTTCTTTGTAATATGCTTCTAAATCGGCTAATATATCATTATTAATAAAACTCATCGGGGTGAAAACTTCACCAAATTTCTTTTTTTCTATCTCTTTGGGTTTCAAGCATTCATTAATTAATTCTAATAATTCTTTTGGATTATCTATTAAACTTTGTAAAGACATCTTAAAGTTAATAGAAATATTATATGTATTAGAATTCTTATCAAAATATTTTGAAACTATATTTTTTATAATATTTATTAAATCTTTCTTATTCCACCAAATCAAACACATATCATCAAACATATCTAATAGCTCAGGATTTTCTTGTATGTCGTTTAACATTTTAACAAAATCTTTATTTGCATTCTTAATCGTTAAGATACAAGTTAAAGGTATCACATACGGCAATACATCTTTGGTAAATGATATTTTTATTTCTTCTTTCTCCTCTTTTTCAGATTTTTCTTCTTCATCATCACTCTCCGTTTTTTCATCCCTAACTTTTTCTTTACCTGATGGTAGTTCTTGTAATTCATCATTTTCATCTTTAATTTCAATTGTAGTATTCACATTATTGTCTTTTAATGAACTGGTAAATGACTTGTTTATTATCTTCTGCGTTGATGTATCAAACTCTACATAGTCATTATCCAAGTTTCGCAATAGAGATTTGAAACTATTAATTGGATCGGATTTCCAAATTTCCATTAATTTATATACAATTGCATCACTATTTATCTTCTTTTGTTCCATCATATCCACATCAATATTAATTAAATGGTTTTCAATAAGATACTTTATTTTATCTTCAGTGCTTTTATCATTCTTATATATCGTGTAATTCACACAAACATTAAGAACCCGACTTATATTTAAATCTACCACAAACCCGAATTTCTTAGGTTTAGTAATATCATTACCTTCTGTCATGCATCTATACATTTGCTGTAAGACCTTATCAGATGAAAGGGTATTATTCATTAAAGTGACCATATCACACATATTCAGCGTAATGCCTAATGTCAGCATATTACCTGCTAATAAAATTAACCCTTCTTTGCCTTCAGCCTTTGCTATTTTTTCTTGTTTTGTAATATCGTCCTTAATATCTTTTGCTAAATCTTTATTCTTACGATTAATACATAACACATTATACTTTTTGAGGACATTATCTTCCTTCATTAGTTGTTCTAAACATTTTGAAATATCATTAATATTATCACTTGGTAGAAACCAAATTTGTGTAAAAGGTATACGGGTTTCTTTATCAGAACATATTTTCAAAATCCGCGAAAACATAGATTTATTACCATGTTTGAAATCTTGCTCCTTATTTGAACCCGATATAAAGCGTAATATAGTTTTTACCTCATTTTCAAATTGAAACTTTGTCTTTTGTTTATTTAGTGCAAACAATACATCAAAACAAAACCCATACTTACTACCCATAATTTTATCTTTAATTATATCGTATCTTTGACTATCAAACATCGTTGTAATCAAATACAATTCGGGCATATTTTCATAAGGTTTAAAAATATCATTTATATCATAACCTTTATCAGTAAAATACTTAATGGTTGCTATAATACTTGTATCACCATGTTTCTCTTTTAATTTTTCAACATTTGTCTCATCTACCAAAATACTTTTACATATTTGTTCATCTTCAATATCCCAATACATTTGACATTCTTCAGGTATATTCCATTCACGCAAAGGTTTATTATAAGTTGCGGTTAGATATACTTTAATCGTATTCTTGGATGAGTAAGAATCTAAAATAGATTTAGATAAATCAGTAGTTCCACTAAAATGGTTTTCATCAAAACCAATAATATCCAATTTCAGATTCTTAATTTTCATAATAGTTTTATCTGTTTTACAATCATTAATATATTTTTGTAATAGTTGTTTAGACATAACAAATATATTACTCTCACCCAATACAATATTATCAATCGCATTTGAACCTTCTATATGGTGAATTTTAAATGCTTCAAACTCTTTAAATTTGTTAAATAAGTCATCCGTAAATTGTGGTGCGGTTTCTGTTGGTGCAGGTGTAATAATCAAAACATTTAATTTTTGCTTGATTTCAAACTGCTTGATAATTAAACCACCAAACATATATGTTTTACCACTTCTACACTTACAACCCCATAGAAAGCATTTATATCCTTCTTCAATAAGATTAGATGTTTTTTGTGTAATAAGTTCTTGATGAAATCTCAAACATAAATTACATTTAGGCGATAAATAGATTTCATCATAATTAATTTTACTATTTTTACTTACCTTCATATGTTTAAGCATATCTGCCTTAAAGCGTAGAAAATACTTATTCAAATCATTCTTATCCAAAATATTTTGTTCTGTCATATACTTTGTAATATAATTACTTGATTTATTTGCATTTTTAACCTTTTCCAAAACAGACTGCTTATCAGGGACAAGTAACCAAATGTTAAAATTAGGATAAATATGTTTATTTGCATCAGTCACTGAAATTATATTTTGAACCTCATAGTAAGCAACTGATTTTTGTTTAGTAATATCATCTTTACTTTTAGGATATTTAGAACTGATAAAAGTAAAGGTATCATCGGCATTATTGAATAAGGATATATCCGAACATCCGCTTGAATTACCACTCACAACGTTTTCAGTTAAATAATGTGTAAATGTTGTGAGTGGTTTCAGATTTCCATTATTCATATTACCAATCATATGCGTAAAATTAGTTTTTTGAAAATGATTACAAAATCCAAATTTAATGCACACATCCCATAGGCGTTCATATATAAAACCTTTTTCAGATTGATTTTTGCAAGTATCCAATATACTATCAACATCCTCAAATGGTGTAATATGTGTAATAAATTCTTCAACATTCATATTCTTTATCGTAGCAAAACTCATTTCTTCTGTATTATTCATTAAGGTATAATATCTATAATATAAACAATAATTTAAATCAATTTTTTATATTAAAAAAAACATAATTAACTATATTTACACTTATTTACACTTTTAGATTGTTAGTCTCTTAACCCCAGTAATTATATTAGCTAGATATGCATATTATGCAATACTGTATGCAATGCTGTATGCAATACTGTATGCAATACTGTATCTAATTTACATATCAGCATACTCATCTGCAAACTTTATTAGTGTTAATAGTTTTAATATTATTTGTTGTATGTATATATTTATAAATATTTATATTTTCATTACATACTTGCTTATCTATATCATTTATTTGGTTGTCATCAAAATCTTTGAGTCTTTTTTCTAATTCAATAAGACCTCTTTGGTTAATATTTGTAGTTTTAGTATTACTCTCTAATATATTTGCTGGTTGTAGTTGTTGATCTTTTATTTCTTGATAATTTATTTGGTTATATGTTGGTTGCGTTTTTCTTATTAATAGACAATTTGCACTCTCACTGTTTGTTTTGCAAGCAGTTTTTCTTTCTAAATGTTTATCAAGTCTAGATGGATATCTAAATTCCTTCTTACAACACATGCAAATGCGATCATTCTTTTTTGATGTCATCTTACAATTTACAAATATATTATTTATTTTATAAACATTATAAACGCAATTAATACTAATAATATTGGATACTGCTATGTGCACTGTATAGTATTAAGTTCATACCCCTTTATTTTTTCATATTTGAGTGGAAACTGTTAATATTTTTTTACACCTCCCTATTTTCCGTGCGCGTAACTGTACAATGCACAGTTATTATGATTGCCCCTAGAATAAACACATAAATTGGTGGATACTGTCCAAAACTGTAAGAAAATTTGCAACCGGTTGTAAATGCAACCAATGGAGCAGTGAGTGTGGAAAAAATATAGAGCAAAAAAAACATAGTTTTTTCAATTTTTTTATTATTTTTTTACAAAAAAATATAATAGTATAATAGTATATTTTGTAGGTATATTAAAATATACATTACACACTGCTGGTAGTATGTTACATAGTACTGTTAATGATAATAATATTCCAAGCTCCTCTCATGTAAATGTAAACACAAACACTCATCCAGAACCTACACTGCCACCTACACTGCCACCTGCACATACACAACCCGCTAATACACAACCCGCTAATACACAACCCGCTAATACACAACCCGCTAATACACAACCCGCTAATACACAATCTGAAAATATGACAACTAAACAAAAACTTGAAAATTGTAGATTAGATCTAATAGATTTATTTAAAACTAAATTAAAAAACTATATTGCAAATACTGTTTTAGATATTGGAAAGATTATTACACAAGAAGAAGCTGCAAACCATTTTGCAACTTTACCAACATACCTTACAATACCTAATAAAAATATAAATGAGTTAATAAAAATTAAAGATAGAAATATAGATATAGATAAAATTTATAAATATAATAAATATATGTATTTCACTTTCACAAATACTATTTTTATTTTTAAGCAAATCAACAATTTACATATTGAAGAAGGAGATAATATTTATATATGCAATATTATAGACAATTCACACAACTTTACACATATGACAGCAATAATAAAAAAAAAAAATGATACAAGTGCATTATATTCATTTGGTTTTGGAACTAAAAATAAAATTAGAACTAGAGACGAACTATTACTAATATCCCCTGATAATGAGTTTGAAATGGCTATAAGTCGTCAATTAAGTAATAATTCTAATAAATATTTTAAAATTATTGCAGCTGGAATATTAACAAAGAATAATATACAAATACTTACATCATTAATTCGATCAAATCAAATTAATTATTTTATTAATAATATAGACTTTAGTCCAGATATTGATAATATAACTACTATAAATATACAAACAATTATACAAGACCTTATACAAGACCTTATAGAACAAGTAGATACACAAATACAAATAACTAAAAATTCTGCACAAGAGTTAATAACTGCAAAAGACTTAAATAAAATTAGATATATTACATATACATTTAAATGCGTATTAGACACAGGTAAATATAGTAAATATGTATCTACACATAGCGCAGATGGAAATTGCGCATCTATGATGCGTAAAGTGTTTGATGATTTATTAACATGTGGAAAAATTGCTGAACATATAATAATTTATCCAAAATTTTGCAAACAAAAACCAGAAACTTCTCTTATTCACTGCAATAAACCATATACAAAACCATATATAAAACAAACAAAAGAAAACCTTGAAAATTGTAGATTACATTTAATAAATTTATTTCAAGCTAAATTTAACAAACATATTACAGATTACAATAACTCTATTGATTACAAAGACATTACAAGTGTTAGTATTATTTATGAAAAAATAAAGGAAAATCGTACTTATTTTCCTGCAGATATACAGGATAATAATAGCAATATTACAGGTAAAGAATTAATTTTAAAACTTGATGAATATAAATATTTAATAAATATGAATAAATTTAATTTTACAAAATCAATTATAGAGATAAACACTACTACTACTACTGATAATATAAAAACATATAATTTGAAAATGTTTACAGATGCTGGTGATGATGGTTATACTATATATATATGCAAAATACTAGCATTTAATCAGACATATTCGCATGTATGTGCTATAATTAAAAATAATAAAAATAATGAATTATATTCATTTGGTATTAACAAATCTAGGATTATACCGAATGCAATATTTGAATCACCAGATTTAATATTAGAATCACACATAAGTACTCAATTAACTACTAATAAAAGTATATTAAAAATAATTGCATCTGGTAAACTGACCCAATATAATATTAATAAAATAAACTTACTTTTTAAAACTAATAAAATAAGTATAAATAAATTCTGGGCATGCATAAACTTTTCACAGATTAATAACACTACTGAAATAAAATCGGTTTTAGACAAATTGAAAAAAATAGGTAACATATTTGCACATAATCCTCATGTCAAAATTAATCAGACAATAGATAATCATATTGAACAAAAATTATATTATTATTATATACAATCTTTTGCTCACACATTAGAAACAAACTACAAACTATTAACAAGAAAAACTAGTAAAGATATAAATTGTATATCTTCATTACGCGCAATATTTGATAATTTATTAACATGTGGAAACATTGCAGAGCATGCAATAATATATCCAGATTTTTGTAAACAAAAACCGTATACGTCTGCAGCTGTATGCGAAACCCAAATTAATAGTACTAATAATACTAAAACACCTTTTTGCAAACCTGCCTATAAACCTTCACTTCTAAACAGACTAAAATTAAAATTTAAAACAAAAAAAACAACACATCACAATCACAATTAAACAAAGCTAAAACATCTAAAACAACTAACAAACCTAGCATCATTTTTTAATATATTTAGAAAATTTAAAAAAAGAAAAACATCATTAAATGCATAAACTCTTTTTAACTTTTCTTTTTAACTTTGCTATCCTTTACACCCTTAACGGAACACTTAAGCTTTGAGTTTTTTATATCCTTTAACCGCCTAGGATTTTAAAAAATCCTAGTCTTGGTTATGCAGATAACGCCTGAAAACATAGTTTTCAGGCTGTATTACATCTATAACACCATCAGCTATATATAGCTGATAGGCGTTTAAGGGATAACCAATGACTTTAGGCAGAAACTTAGGAGGCTTTCCCCCACAGCATGAGTAGCCACTTATCACTATTGCACACTTACATTGACATAAAGTTTGTATTTTCCTATACATTTTTTTATTTTTTTATTCATAAAAATTATTACATAATATAAAAATCTTAAAAATATTTAGTACACAAGGTTCTAGACACATGAATAATTACTGTTTATTACACCTTATCACATTTAAAACTACGATTATTAACAATACAACTTTATTATTTCGACCAACTCAGCATTTTCTTCTTTTTCAATTCGGTCAATACAATATTCCATAGTTTCAATCAATTTATATAATTTATGATTAATATCTATTTTACTCACATTGGTATCAGGATTAAACCGAATGAATATCCATTTGCCACTATGAATCATATACACATCATCGTAACGGATGTCTTCATCTTTTTGGTCATATCCACGATGTCCAAACTCATCAGTTTCAATTGCTAAAATTGTATTACCAATCAATTTACGATGGTCAATTCGACGACGGTGAGTGCAATCACAATTACCAGTGTAAAGGGGTTTGTCATGTATAAATCCATCAAATTTTTCATTAATAATATTTCTTACCATTATTTCTTTGGTATGTCTATATACCACTTTACTTCGTTCATCATCTGGAAATGTTTCTTTGAAACAAGTGGCACAATATCCATCGTAACTAGCCGAACCACAACGACTATCAATCCAGTCAATGCAATTAGGACACCGTTTACCACCACCGTGCGTTATACATTTATCAGTTTTGCCTACAGCACTTGCCTTACATTCTAGTTCAGTACACCGTTTACCACCACCGTGTGTTACACATTTATCAGTTTTGCCTTCAGCACCTGTTGTACAACCTTCTTCAATACATCTTTTGCCACCACCGTGTCTTTTACACTTATCAGTTTTGCCTTGAGCACTTGCTTTACAATCTGGTACATTACACCGTTTACCACCACCATGTGCTACACACTTATTAGTTTTGCCTTCAGCACTTGTTGTACAACCTTCTTCAATACATCTTTTGCCACCACCGTGTCTTTTACACTTATTAGTTTTGCCTACAGCACTTGCCTTACATTCTAGTTCAGTACACCGTTTACCACCACCGTGTGTTACACATTTATCAGTTTTGCCTTCAGCACCTGTTGTACAACCTTCTTCAATACATCTTTTGCCACCACCGTGTCTTTTACACTTATCAGTTTTGCCTTGAGCACTTGCTTTACAATCTGGTTCAGTGCACCTTGTACCACCACCATGTCTTATACACTTATCAGTTTTGCCTTCAGCACCTGTTGTACAACCTTCTTCAATACACCGTTTACCACCACCGTGTGCTATACACTTATTAGTTTTGCCTACAGCACTTGCCTTACATTCTAGTTCAGTACACCGTTTACCACCACCGTGTGTTACACATTTATCAGTTTTGCCTCTAGCACTTGATTTACAGTCTGGTACAGTGCATAACCGCTTCTTACGTTTTATTTGTGACATTTTAATAGTGATTTGTAATAATTTAATTAATATTAAAAAACAATTTTATATAAATCGCAGTTTTAAATGTGCGAAGGTGTAAAATATTGTTACTCTCTTAATATTATGTTAGCTAGATATCAAACGCTTAAATTTATTTTTAGTCTCTTAATATTATGTTAGCTAGATATAAAAATCTTAAAAATATTTAGTACACAAGGTTCTAGACACATGAATAATTACTGTTTCTTAAAATATTGTTAGTCTCTTAATATTATGTTAGCTGGATATAAAAATCTTAAAAATATTTAGTATATAAGGTTCTAGACATATAAAAATATTTCAACTTAAGCAAAATCTCAACATAAATATTTAAGTGTAACAAATAAATAGCAAATATGTCAACAACTCAAACAACTCAAACACCTCAAACAACTCAAACAACTAAAAACCTTACAACCTTTATGAAACAACAAGAAATAAAAGGAGAAACAAAGGCAGTCGAAATAATGAATGGCAATATCACTGAAAAATCAATAACTGAAATGCAACACCATAAACAACTAATAAATTTTAACAACTGTTACATTTCGCACACCTCTTGTTACAGGTGTTACCATATGTGCCTCTCTACTATCCATGATAATACCGCATTGTCTTTTTGGAATAATTTGCATACCATCTGCCAATTTTAGTAAACCACCATCAAAATCTTCCTTATATGTTGAACTATAAAATAGAATAGTAAACTTTGGTAATGTTTTAGTTGGTGTATTGAAATACAAATACTTATGACCTTCTAGATAAATATATTGCTCTAAATTATATGTCGGTTCATTCTTAAAATTAACTAACTGGCAATCATCAATATGCCATTTAAGACCAGTTTTATCTATTGATTTATGAACTATTACTGCATTTATAGATTCATCCTTTGTAAACTGCAAATTATTTTCTAAAAATTTGCGAATATTATCATCAGCATTTGATGAATTATTAGCATGATCTATTGGAAATTCATATGTAAACTCTAATCTAGAATCTGCTAAATTATGACGCTCTAATAGTAATATACCATATTTTTGTATTGCAGGCATATTAGTTTTGCTTTCCATTTGTTTTTCCATTTAATTTTATATTTTTATAAAAAAGTTTATATATTCAATTTTAATTTTATTTGATTATTTTTATTTTGTGTTATAAAAAACTTTACATGATTTGTTATTGTTAGCATCGTTAGCATCATTTGTTTTATGACAATATTCAAATAATTCTGTGCTTTTCAAGGCTTTAATAAAGTCATCCTGTAAATTTGCATTTGCAGTATTAGGTTTGTAATCTGTATAATCTTTTATTATTGATATATTGTTTACACTATGATTTACAATTTTAGAGGGAAAACGCCTTACTCTAGATACATGTTGTGTATTATTTTCTATACTATTTTTAGAAAATCCATAAATACTACTATTATTAGGACTAGATTTGGGATTAAATACAGTATTATAGTTGATATATGTGCTACCACCACTATTGTGAATTTTTAACTTATATCCAGGAGCTTTCAGTAACAATTCTTTTGCATATGCTTGTGATAATGCCCAAGCTTTTGAACTAAATTTTTTACCTTCAATAACTTCACGTGCTTCACCAGTTGCTTCGGTTCCTTTACATTTATATTTGTTTTTCATATTACATTCATCTGTTGTTTTATGTTGCCAAATATGCAAACCTATCCAGCTCTTCTCATCCCCTGTAATATCAATATAAGGTTGCACAAAATTTTCTACAGTTGGTAACAGTTTGTGAACTGTTATACTTAATGTAGTAGGAACATAAAGACTTATTTTCCCTTCATAATGCTTTTTTAAATATTTAGTAAACTCTTCTTTAATATATGTTGATGGAAACAATTCATTATTTTTATTATTCATTAAATTTTTAAAGCCATCAAATTTTTGACCATTTGTGCCATTATTATATTCTGCAATATTGTCTATTATAGCTTGATATACATAAGATGATTCTCTTATTAAACCACCATCTATTGAAATAAATGTTGTTGGAAATGTGTCAGGTTGAGTTGCTTTAAATATTTTAATTATTTCATTGGTCAAATATGTTTTACCTGCGGCACTAGGTCCAAAACCCATTATTAACCGTGGTTTAAAAGTAGTAAATTCAATAATTCTAGTAGATTTAGTATTTACACTGAAAGGCATATTACCATCATCATCAACACTTATATAATCCTTAGAATTTTGTTTGGTGCGTGGATTAAACAAATTCAAAGTGGTTGAGTTCACCAAATTATTTGCACTTGCACTTGCATTTGTAGTAGTAGAATTTTTAACATTTTCTATTGTTTTAATCTCTTCTATTATTATGTGATTCCAATCCGCCATCCATACACCATTTAATGACTTAATTTTAACACTAGTTAAACTTAATATTAATGGATTAATTGGTTCATTTGGTTCATTTGGATTAGATATAGTTGGATTATATATTATACTATTTACCAAAAGTCGTAAATAATAAGCTGTGCTATGTGTTTCCATATCTATAATTGTTTTCATAAACAGGCAACAATCTGCCCCTTTACTACATGTTACCCATAATTTATTAATTTGTGGTGTGTCTTGTGGTTTGTTTAAACTATATGATATGCCTTTAAATTTTTTTTGTACTAAATTTTTAGTATTTTTAATATGTTTTAGTATTTTTTTACTAAGTTTTTTAAGTTTATATTTAAATACATCACTTATTTTATTTTTACAAAATTCACGAACTTTATCATAACATACATTGCTCTCATATAACAATCTTAATATTTTCATTGTGTGTTCATCATCAGAATTAAATGTAACTAATTTTATCTTATCTTTTTTTATTTTTATTTTGCTAAAATAATCTAATATGTCTTCATCTTTATGATCGCAATTAGTATCATGTGTAAGTAGTTGTTTCAACGTGTCTCGTATTTCTTGTTGTTTAGAGTTTAAATTATCTATATTAAAGCATGCTTTTGGTATAGAAATCTGTGGCATCTAAATATAAATATATAATATTTAGTTAGATATTAAATTTAAAATTTAATTTAAAATTTAATTTAAAATTTAATTTTATTATCATTTATATGTCTATGTTTTATAAAAATGTCAATTACTTAAAGAATATTATAAAAATTTATAAATAACCAATATTCTTTAACTACCTAGAATTTTAAAAAATCTTAAGCTTGGTTATGCAGATACCGACAAACTTTTACACCTTTATCTTTATATAAAATAAATATAAGTAATAAATATAAGTAATGGCTAACACTAATATTAAGAGCCCACAATTTTTATATCCACAATTATTATATAAATATAATGAAATCATAAATTTATTTAAAAAAAAGCAAAATATAGTCCATACACACTCAATAAATATAATTACACCAACTCTACTTAATATTAAAGAGCTAAACCAACATAATAGTTTTGAAACTCTAAAAACACATATCCTAAATAATATTAAGCCATTAATAAATATAAATTATGATTATGTTAACTTTATTAATAATCCAAATAATAGCATTATTAGCAAGCAAAAGCTATGGATATTAAGAGTATGGTTATTATATCAATTTTTATTTATTGTATCATCATCAATTATTGATAATAAATTTTTTAATATAATTTATGGTAATGATTCAGATTTAAAATACCGTAAACTAATTATAAACAATTATACGTTAGGTACTTATGGTAGTAATAATTTAACATCTGATGTTGATGTTAGTATAGGATATTATGTACCACAAACGGAAAAATATGATAATGGTGGTATAGCATATTTTACTTTATTAATAGAAAAATTATTTTATATTATGCTAGGTATTCCCAGTATTACATTAGATATTGAAATATATGCAGATTACACAGTGTTATCATACAATAATGATACTCATAAACCGTACTACTATATTGATACATCTAAATTAAAATATAAAAATTTTGTAACCATATTGCCAATTGTGTATGGCTGTATTGTGCGCAATTATATATTTGCATTACATAAACTAAATATAGATCTAAACTATGAAGATCTAATTAATAACATAATTAAATTATTTACAAATGAATATAAGTGGTTTAATAGCACTATCACAAACAGCACCAGCAGCAATAACACTAACTATATTAGTATTAATAAAATAGCTAATGCATTTAAAAAATTTAATAAAATATTTATTTCAATTATAAATACTAAAACAACTAATACAACTAATACAACTAATAAGTCACATAAAAAAACACGGACTACTAAGTTACATAGTAAATTACATAGTAAATTACATACTAATAAGTCCCATAACAAAACACACACTGCTAATTTTCATAAAACAAATAATTTATTACATAAATTTTTAACACCTAATATTCGCAAAGGATATAATTTAATAAATGAATATAATAATTTAAAACAATTTGCAAAATTTGCAAAATATATTAATTCAGCAAAAAAAGCTGAACTAAAAGCACACAAATATATTGACAAATATACACATAATAATAATAATAATACAGATGAACTTACAAATGTTATTTATGCAATTGGTCAAGCATTGCTTTATCGTAAAGAAAGTTATGTTATGATATCAACAGTTATGGATGTTGTAATAAATGGACAAAAATTAAAGCATGCTAATAAAATATATTCTTTGGGTTGTTGTAAAAGAAATAATTGTGAATATAATAGTAAGCATAATAGTAAGCATAATAGTAAGCATAAATATGCAAATATTAAAGATACATATTGTGCATTAGGTAAATATGGATATATTTTTAGTATGATGGAACAATTGGGATATTTATTTAGATATTATTTAATTGAAACTGATAATAATAAAAGTGCATTAGATGTAAATAAATTATCACATCGTAAAATTAAAAAATATTATAAAAGGTTTGAAAATGCATATAGGCACTATAACTCTTTATAAAAGTAAAGTATTGCAAGTAAAGTATTGCAAGTAAAGTATTGCAAGTAAAATATTACCATAAAAATAGCCAAAACCATTTTTTCAACAAAAATTGCGCATTATTAAGCATAAATGTAATATTAAAAACAATTATCGACGTACCTGTTTAATCAAGCACATTTGTTGAATCTCTTTGACATGTCAGAACCAGAAGCTAATATGGTTCCTTTGTCACTTGAAACGTATTTAGGCAAACACGTATTTTACAATGTGCCTGCTGGACACCCTGCAATCAAAGCGGTTGCTGATCTTGATATGGCACGACTTGATAAATCATCAAAACCTGAGCTTATCCGCTCATTATTATCAGTTGTGCGTGCATCTATGGAGGAAGATGATCCCCTGTGGACTTTTGTTGCAAATTACAGCTATAATGAAGGTAAGCTGGCCGACAAACTCAAACTAAAGAATGCAGAGAATATTGAGGATACCGCACGATACGATCTTGCATCTGTTGAGTTTGTGGAGGGACATGTGTCTGGATCCTTATCTCAGACAGCAACAATCGTTGCCATCCCCATGCCTGCTAAAAAGTAAATTCTTGTGTACCTAACTATTTTGTATACATTTTTTTTTAACTATTTCTAACAATTTCTAACTATAATGGGCATATCCTCAAATAAATCAGCGATGTTATTTGTTTCAAGTACCCAAAAGACCCTATTAAAAGGGCAACCCACTATTTGACATTTATAACTTATGGACTAATAAATTAGTCGTTATAATGGTTAGTGGCTTTTTTAATTTAGTATATAGTCTCTTCTATATACTTTTGGTATTGTTCCTGATGTCATATAACTAATAAATAATTTTTTAATATTTTGACATCCGTTTTTATCTCTGTTAATACACCCTAGCCTTTTATTTTCCATTTTATATGTTAGGATTGAGTGCTTTTTATATTGTTTACCATTAGTACTTGGTAACCATAAATTATCGCCTTTTTTTTCAGTTTTATAATTTATACATGATGTTCTAAACTCATCAATGTTATAAACTGTAAATCGTTCTCTTAATTTTCTTTTTAATGTAAGGTTTGGAGTGGATATAAAATTAGCCATCTGCTTTCCAATACTCCAATCACCTATAATAATTATATGATCCTTACTATATGTATTTTCAATTGTGTTTAATAAATTATCTTCTGTACGTTTTTTATTAATATATGAATACCATTTATACTTTCTAAATTTTATATCATTGTACCTATCTAATATCTTATTATTTACTTCTAACTTCTTTTTTATATATTTTATAAAGTCTTCAACTATACAGCTTTTACTATTAAAATTTACTAATTCCCTTTCAATAATTGTAATACCCATAACCGTTTTATAATTTTCTATTTTTTTAGCATATATAAGTCTTTTTGTTCTATTTAGATATTCACTATTAGTATAATTTAAATATTTATTATTATCATCTACCATTGTTAGTAATGATCTTTTACCTGGATCTATAAATATATGTTTTCCTTTTAAATCTTCCTTAGAAACATCATCAATATATGGAAATTCATATTTAAAAATAGGCTCATTTGTATTATCTTTACTGCTTTCTTTTTCTTTATCACTTGCTTTCTCCTGCTTTTCTTTCTTTTCTTGTTCCTTCTTATCTTTATTAATTTTGTAGGTTAGTTCTTTTTGTAGTTTAATAGAGTTTTTAAGTTCTATTGATTCTTTTTTAATAAGTTCTTCTTCTTTTAATTTATCTTCTTTACCAAGCCCTCGTAATCTGTCATTACGTTTTTTTCTACCTTCTTTCTTTTTCTTATGTTTTAATTTCTCTTCTTCTACTTTATCTTTATGTAAAAATCTTAATGCAGTTGAAAATCCATCAGTAATAATAGTATAGTCAAAGACATAATTTTTTATTGTTTGATTAATATTAAAAATACCAGTCCATATAATAGCTTTTGCAATATCTATATCCTTTTTAATTTCTGATACTTTTGTTGCAAATAATTCTATTAAAGCACCAGTATCAATTTGAACATGTTTTAATACTGTATTATTTTGTAAAGGAAAGAATTGATATTGCTTCTTTCCTAATTTAGCAATCTCTTTATTTATGTAAATCATATGCTTTATAAAATCTTGAGGATTATCATTTAAAAGTTTATAAATATTGTTACCTTTAAAAACAGGTACAATTTTATTCCTATTTTCTATTAACCATTCTTTATATTTATTATCACATTTGATAGTATTTTCATGTAGGTCTTTTTTTATTACATTTATATCTTTAATTAATTGCTTTTTAAATTCTTTACAAGTTATTTCTTTTTCATATTTTACAAAGAAAAATGACTTAATATACCTATTAATATAATTAATAAAGTTATTTTTAATATTATTTTCAATGGATGTTAAAATAGTAGTAGAATAATAATTTAATATAGTTGATAATTTGATTCCATTTTCAAAAGTACTATTAATATCTGATTTATATAAATTTTGTAATTCGGTTAATAATAGAGCATTATCACCTTTTGGTTTTTTACCTTTACTAATCATAACTGCATTAAAAGACATTCTAATAACATCTTTAGTTATCTTTGGAATATCAGTATTACTTTCATATTTTTTAAGAACCCAAAGCCTTAATAACATATATGATTTAATAGCTATTTTATTGGTTCTTATTACTGCATTACTAATAGTTTCTAAAATATTTTTGTTATTATATGTGTTAGTATTATTAATTATTTTATTAAATCTTAATTTAATACATTTATATTTATCTGGACCTTTAACAACATCCATTTATTTATATACCTACTATTAATAGTAGAGATATCTTTTATATTACTTTATAAAATGAATAAAGAAATTAAACGTAATGAATTAATAAAAGAAATTATAAAATTAATTATTATAGAAGTCAATAAGTATAAAAAATCATTAGATTCTAGAGGATGTAAAAATAAAATAGACTATAAAACTTTTATAAATATATTTATTGATAAATTAGAAACAAATTTAACATGGAGTAGATTAGGTAGTATTTATAAAATATCTAAAACATATATTCATAATGTATTTTGTAAATGGTCTGATTATGGTATATTTAAAAATGCATTCAATAAGTTCTTAAAAAAATATCATTTATTTATAGATCATGGAGAAGCATATATAGATTCAACTACTATATTTAATAAATATGGCTATGTAAATAGTGTAGGAATGAATACATATGAAAGTAAAAAACATAAAAGTAATAAATTGTCAATATTAGCTAGTAAAAATGGCATACCATTAGGAATATATATAGATAGTGGTAATATTCATGATTTAAAATTATTAATTAATACATTACCTAAAAAAACTTATTTCAATAGTTTATATGCAGATAAAGGTTATTTATCTAAAAAACTAAAAGAAAGACTACTAATTACTAAAAAAATAAAACTGATACATCCTTATAAAACTAATCAAAAAGAAAGAAATACACAAGATGAAATTGATGGATTAAAACGTAGGATGAGAATAGAGCACATAAATAATAAACTAAAGCAGAATAAATCACTAAATACTAGGTATATTAAAGATTTATTACATTTTGAAAGCTTAATATATCTAGGTTGTTTAAAAATTGGATTACAAGTAATTATAAATAATTTTTATATTTTTTAACATAATAAAATCTATGTTTATAGATAATTTAATTTTCAATTTATATTAAATTAAAAATTGGTCATAGTATCAATATTAGATAATATTATTATTTTATAAATATTTGAATCTAATAATTATAAAAGTAAAAATAATTATTAATACAAAATTAAATAAAAAGACATATAAAAAATTAAATCTAACCTATTTATTAGAGGATAATCCTAATATAGATATAGTCTAATTGATGGCATATAATAATGAATATATTGTTCATGGTACCCATGAAAAAAATATAATTAGAATATTAAAAAAAAATGCATTAGAGGCTGAGCCCCCTGCAAAATATAAAACTATGCTTATAAATAGCAAACCTAAGCAAATATTTACACAATTACTCTATAAAGATATTCCTAACCAACATAAGTATATACCACACTGGGGTTCTATAGCCATTATTTTTTCTACAAAATTATTGCAAGATTACCCATTTTATTCAGTACCTGTTGGTGGTTTCAAATCATCATTTTCAAGAGCATTTAGCGCAAAACATAGCGCAAAACATAGCAAAACACTAACTAATAAGTCAAATAACACTACAAACAATATTATAATTAAAAGTGAGTTTGGTAATCTACTTAGAATGCCTAATCTAACTAAATTAAAAAACTATATAAATAAAACATGCTTGAACTATAGTAGTTTTATGGGTAAAATTGCATATATGCATTCACATGAAATACTGTTTAACCATGATATACCATTAGACAAATATTGTGTTGCTATAATTGGTAATCCTGGTGTAAAATCTCCTAAACTAGCACAGTTATGTAAAGATCACAATATTCCTTATAGTGAACGTAGCAGACGCATTGGATCAGGTATAAACAACTTTATTAATTTTATTGATAAAGTAAAAGAAAAAGAAAAAGAAAAAGAAAAAGAAAAAGAAAAAAGTGCTTTATAACACTGTTGTATTTGGAGTATTTTACTATATTTTTTAATATTTTTTTAGATTAAATTTTCCAATTGTCTAAATAAATAATCAAAATAGTATTTTTTCATAAGTTTACACATTGATACATTAAGAAATCTATCTTTACTAATCCAAGCATACATTTATTTGCAGATGCATTTTTATATTGATTTTCAGTAATTTTTCCTGAAAATCTTGTTTCTTTATCATTATTAAACCATGCTAAGTTTTCTTTGAGCAAAGATTTATTATAAGATTGAAATTTATTTATTATATTATTTATCATATCTTTAACTAAATCTTTTCTAGTTGCTTGTATTTGTTCATTAATTCTAATTTCAAGTTTATCACAAAATAATTTTTTTTGTATAGATGGTTTATAAACACTATTTATAGAATCTTTAATAAATATAAAATGCGTTTTGCCATTTCCGCTTTCACTACTAGCCTTAAAAACTTCATTTAATTTTACAACTAATAATAATTTAAAATCTGTTTGCTCAAAGTTTACTTTGAAAGGTTTAATAGTATTGTACAATTTGAAAATAACATTAGCTTTTTTAGATTCAGGTTTATATGCTTTATATATTTGCACCCAGAATGATATTTTTTTAATAGTATTTGTAGTTAAAATATGTTTTAAGCATTCAATCCTATGATGTCCATCAACTAATTCAATTATATTTTTGGGTGAATTGCTACTATATTTTTTATATTCAATTACTGCAATAGAATTAGGAAAATATAGTTCATTAGAATCTTCTATTTGTCTAACCATATTTCTAATGTGTTCTTCATTTAATTCAGAGTTTACAGCACATGATTTGATTTTAACAAATTTTTTAATTTGATTTACATTATTTAACAAGTAAAATTCACATTTGTCATCACTTCTATCTGGAATATCCTTGCCTAATAAATTTGCTCTATATGTTTTATATTCAGGACTATCAATGTTTATAATTATATCTTCTGAGTCAGGTGCTTCAGGTGTTTCTGAGTCATGTGCCCCTTCTTCAGCATCATGATATTCATCATTTTCAACATCAGTTTCAGTTTCATTATATTCTTTTTTTTCTTTTTTTTCTTTTTCTTCTTTATCTTTAGATCCATATGAAGTTGCCATGATTGCTAATTGCTATTTGCTTTTTGCTATTTGCTAATTGCTATTTGCTAATTGCTATTTGCTATTTAATATTTATCAATTTAACTTATCTAATTCAATTTTTCCAATTGTCTAGATATGTTATAGTTTCTAATATTTTCTAATGTAGGTTGAAATGTATATGTAAATGGATTATAGTCACAATGTAACTCTATCAAATTAGGTGGTAAGCAATCTAATGTAGTTATAAGATTTTGAATACAATGTAATATTTTCAAACTATGTGGTAAATGATCTAGCGCTGTTAATTTGTTATAATAGCATCCTAAATCTTCTAAATTGCAAGGTAATTGGTTTAATTCACATATATTATTACGTTCACAACATAATATTTTTAAGGTGATTGGCAAATTATCTAAACTAGATAATAAGTTGCTACAGCAATTTAAATTTTGTAAATTAGAAGGTAAATTATCTAAAGCAGATATGCGGTTGCATTCACAGTATAATCCTTTTAATGATGCTGGTAAGCAATCTAGCAATGTTAATATGTTATAGCCACAACATAATACTTGCAGACTTAATGGTAAGTTATCTAGTCTAGATATATTATTATCATCACACTCTAATTCTTGTAATCCTGGTGGTAAATAGTTTAAATCGGATAAATTGTTAGCCATACAGTTTAAAATTTTAAGATTTATTGGTAAGTGATCTAGATCAGTTATTTGGTTACCTGCACAGTATAATTCTGTTAGATTAGGTAAGTTAAATAAACTATCTAGACAAGTAAATTCATTACACTGGCATTTTAATATAGTTAAGTTAGTTAAATTAACCAAATCCTTAATATCAATAAATTTTAGTTCATTATGAGATATATCCAGATCAATTATAGAAGACAAAACTGTAATATCAATTAATTTAGGAAATAATATCAACTTTTTAAATGATAAAACTAATTTGGTATTAGTAGTGGCAATAGTGGCAGTAGTGGTAGTGTTGGCAGTGTTTGTGGTGGTGATTGTTGCAGTGTCATATTGGTTTGCAATTGCAATCTGAGCAAGATTAAGAGTGTCCATATTGAGTAAAGTATAGTTAAATATAGTTAAATTATAGTTAATTTTTAAGTTGTATGTTATTTTAACATAATTTATTTAGATAAAAAAACTAAAAAAAACTTTTATAATAGCGTATAGTAATAAGCTTAGCGGAAATCAAAACTGTAAGCGTTGACGCAAAGGATCCTCACGGTTTTGGGGTCCGGTACGACGACGACTGTTGCTTGGTGAGTCTGGCGATTTTGGTGAGCAATTCCAGTTCCGTTTCTTCCGTGTCACAGGAGGAGTCGCAGGAGGAGTCGCAGGCGGAGGAGTCTGCGCATCATCAAAGATCATGGGAGTCATTGGCTCAGGAGTCATTGGCTCAGGAGTCATCGGCTCAGGAGTCATTGGCTCAGGAGTCATCGGCTCAGGTGTTGCAATAGACTTGATGGGATATATACCACGTGCAGCTGCACGTGCTGCAAGATCTGCGAGATGTGCTTTAATAATTGCAGAAACCTGTGCAACTTGTTTATCTAGTGCTTTCACCTCTTCAGGAGTATATGCAAGCGGGTTTGCCACTATGTTTAACAGAGTCTCTTTGTAATTGACAAACCAAGCCTCCGCGAGTGTGAAAACCATTCGTAGATTTGCAAAGTATATAAATTATACATATAGCAGTTAATAAATCAATTTTTGTTATTTTTATGAAATTTACTGAAAATATTTTAATACATGCTTATTAAATTATCAGGATAAATTGGAATTTATAACAAATATTGATTATTTAATATGATAATTAAATATAATATTTCTTGAGCTTTATCATGGATGCAAATCCCTAAATTCCAAATAAAGTGTATCACATACTTTTTTTTAGTAAAAAACAGAAAATTAGCAGAATATTGAATAGTTTTAATTAGAAAATTATAAATATATCATTGTAACGTGACTGTTGTGCAATCATGGCAAACAATGTACGTCCACCTGATGGATTTCTATGTGGAGAATACAGTGGATGGCTGCCGCGTCCTCTAGAATCTGCAAATCCTTATGTGCGTGATGTTGACGGATCATGGGTGTTAAGGAATTCTCACCCACAACAATCGGTAAGTCCACAGTCAACCACTGTAAATTTGTGGTGCAAATATGAAGCTTTACGTTTGCAAGAGATTCGCAACAAACTTTCACCATAAAATTGGGAAAAATGGATTAACTACATTTTAGGTATCCTCAAATATAAAGCCTGTTTTTTTATAAATAGAAAAACAAACAAATAAGCACATAAACAACCTATAAAAATAGAAAAATTGGCAATAACTAACAAAAATTGATAAACTAGTTTTCTTTAATATATATTAATTTACAACAATCGCAAATGTTTGACAAGACCTATGCTGTTTCAGCTGTTCCAGCCCCCGCTGCTCCAGCCCCCGCTGCTCCAGCCCCCGCTGTTCCAGCCCCCGCTGCTCCAGCCCCCGCTGCTCCAGCCCCCGCTGCTCCAGCCACCCCGCACAATCTTTCTCCCGAGGAAGTTGCTGCTCGTGTTCGGGAGCTTTACCCAGAGGCAAAACATCTCACAACAGTTGTCATGAAGCTTGAGCTCACACTTATTCAGCTTGAGAAGGTCTTTACCTGTTTGAAGTTTGCCCAATGGATCAAGAATTTCAAGCACAAGATCCGCGATCTGCGTAAGATTGAAGTGCGTGACGTCTTCTGGTTTGGACCAAACCCTGGTTTCATCACAATCAACGTTGATGCTTACAACAGTGCGACAGACAAGAGCGAGCCTGCAGGCTATGTTTTAATTCGTGGAGGAGCCGTCGCCGTCCTTGTCCGTGTGTCCGTTGATGGCGAGCTGTTTGTCCTTCTGGCACGTCAGTTGCGCATTCCCGCAGGTGACTTCTTGATAGAGGCCATTGCTGGAATGATGGACAATGACAAAAACCCAATTGGAGTTGCCCTCAAGGAACTCCGAGAGGAATCAGGAATCGAGTTGACCAAAGAACTCCTAATTCCAGTGGGAAAAGTGGTTCCCTCGGGTGGAGGTTGTGACGAACGACTTGACTGCTATGTAACACCCCCCATTATAATGGACGAAGCACGCTTTGCGCAAATCCTTGCTCAAACTCATGGTGTTGAGGGTGAGAGCATCCAGATTGTCGCCTACCCAATCAACACCCGGGCTGAGCTTCTTGCTTTGATTGAGCATGGAGACTCGAAGATCAATACATGCGTGTTGGGTCTTCTAAAGCTCGAGCTCGAGGAGGCAACCAAAGCCGCTGCTGTTGTGCCCAAAGCCGCTGCTGTTGTGTCCAAACCCTCTGATGACGGTTGGACATCGTACGGTCGTTGCACTACTAGCAACTATTAAATGTCCAATTACATATTTTATGTTTTAACTATATGAATATTGTGTGACTATTTTTTTTACTAACAAAACTATCAAAACTAACAAAACTAACAAAACTAACAAAACTATCAAAACTAACAAAACTAACAAAAATTGATAGTTATTATTCTTATCTAGATATCTAGATACTATACAATCAATGGCAAAACAGAAAAACATTGATAAACAATTGCAAAAACCAAATACACCAAAAACAAAGCAGAAATCACCTGCAAAACCACATTGTACATTTCCTGAAACAAAGGGACTTTCAAAAGATGCAAATGTTGAACAATTTCAGCAATTTTTTGATACTTGTCAGAAACAGTGGCGGAAGAACAAAGTTTATATGACATCAAAACATATGTGGGCATACAAAACATTTGGTGACTCACCATTGACGCACGCTGAATGTTTGTGTAAAACACCAAAACATCCAAATGAAACAGATTGGTGCCAATGCGAATATGTTGACCCTGTTGGTATCAAATGCGCAAATCTATGCACATTTCCAAATCAAGTAGATCAAGCAACACTATCCAAATCAGAACCAACATTTGACTGTGAAATCTATACAAATGTACGGATGTGCACTAACCACAAGGAGTATGCAGCCACTGAACAAGAATATCGTATTCAGAAGCTAAAAACGTTTATCCCTTAAATACCTATCAGTTATAAATAATTGTGTTATGGATAGAAAGCATTTACATTATTACATTATTACATTATTACATCTCTAAACAGCTATGTAAATAGATAAAATTATAATTAATTATAAATGTGTATTTTTTTATATATTTAATATAATATTTAACATGATATTTAACATGATAATAAATAAAAAATAAAAAATATATGTACACTTATTAAATATATAATAAATTAAATTATTAGTTAAATAGTTAAACTAATAGGTAAATAATCATTACATTTATAATGACTTTAAATAATGGAAAATATACCAAATATATCAAATATACCAAATATATAATATATATTTTATGTATTTTTTCTATTATATGTATTTTGTATATGATCTATATGAAAAATAAACAAACTGATGGTTTTGCAGTTACAGCTGGTTATTACAAAATAAAGATTAATAATACTAATCCCCCTTATTATTTAATAAATAATGTAAATACTTTAGGCAGTACACAAGAACTACCTCTAAGTGAGAAATATAATTTTTATATAGAAGATAATTATATTTATACAGATAATTTAAAAACCAATTATTTGCAATTTTCAAGTGCAACTTATACTTTTCTTGGGTATGGAATAAATATTGTTAATACAACACCAGCGACAAATATGTTTAGATTTAATAGTTTTGACAATATTACTGGAACAATTAGTGGACCAATTATTAATGGGGAACAATATTATATAAATATGTTTGGACGTGCGGCTACTACAAATCCAGGTTCATTTACTCTTGAACCTCCTGTAGCAGCTACTACAACAGCAGCAGCTACTACAACAGCAGCGGCTACTACAACAGGCGCGGCTACTACAACAGCAGCGGCTACTACAACAGGCGCGGCTACTACAACAGGCGCGGCTACTACAACAGGCGCAGCTACTACAACAGGCGCAGCTACTACAACAGGCGCTGCTACTTCAACAGCAGCGGCTACTACAACCACTCAAGGGCCAACAACCACTCAAGGGCCAACAACCACTCAAGGCCCAACAACAACTCAAAGCCCAACAACTACTCAAAGCCCAACAACCACCGCAGCTCCTACTATTCCAAACTCAGTATATACGGATAATCGCTTAACACGTAATCAACGTGAAAATATTATTGAAGATATTATATTTTCACTAACATCAATAGGTTTAATGACTGATTATAAAAACATTTCAGATATTTAAAAAAATAAAAATTAAACATACATAAATGCACACATAAAACTACTGTGAAAAGCTTGGTGTAATAAGATTTGCATTAAGACGACTTGGTAAATTTGCAACGCATTGTGCACCATTTCCTTCTTTACAAGTAGGTGGCGTTTTATATAACCAATTGGCAAATCCAGTTTGATTATTAGGATATGTTGTAGCAGCTACAGTATAGAATTCACGCCGACCACTATTATGATTAAAAATATCGCTTGCATCTTTGATACAATATTTATTATATTCAGTTTCAATCTTAAATTGGTTATCACTATCTACAGAATTACATGCTGGTTCCCTCATACGTGAGTCAAATAATAGTGGATTCATAAATGGATTATTTGTAGTGGGTCGTGAACAATTACGTATATTTAGAATATTTGCCATTGACTCTTTACCACTAATACCGAGCATATTGTCATCTGCTATCTTTTGACGTGTTTCAAGTGGCAAGTCTTCAAGCTTGGCTCCTGGACCAATTTTAGCAATTTCTTGATTAAGTTGAACTGTGCGAAATAAATAGAGTACATATGTTAATAGCATTGTAATAATTGGAATGTAAAGATATAAATAATTTGCAGTTGCAAGGCCAGTAATAATTCCTACATATATTGATAACCGTACTAATGAATTGACTTTCTCAGGGTATGTCATTTCAAAAGTTGGAAATATTTTAAATGCAAAATCCAAATTAAATATAGTGTTTGGTATATCTTGAAACCAATAGTTTTCATGAGCACTAGTTTTATGAACTGTTTGCAGTTGATTATATTTAGGTGATTGCATTGAGTTATTCATTTTACTGTTAGTAAATATTATTATATAGCTAGATATAATACAGATATAATACTAGGCAAATCATAATAATGACCTTACAACAATCAATGCCTCTAGATACATTAAATAAAATTATATCATACTTACCAGACTATATTACAAAAAACGTTACACAAAATTATAAATATATTACACTATCGTTTGTACTTTCATTTGCATTCTTATTTATTTCAAACTATATGTTACAACGCTATATGAAAAATGTATCATTAACAACTAATAAATTTTATACTAAACATGGTGAATTGACAAAGCAAGTGGCTATTAAGCATCTAAATACTCAAAAGATTTACACTTTTTGGAATGGTAATAGACAATCTACATATCATCTTATAATGCTGCTAAAACAGGGTTATATAGTACAGTCTCTATACATTGAAGAATACACCATATTAAAAGGTATTGACAATGAAAAACTTGCAGAGTTAGTAGCTAAGTATAAAGCCAGCATTAAAGATTTAAAAAAAAATTTGAAAACAGACAAGCAGCTAGATAGCTATATGACTTATTTGAAAAAAATTAAAATAAAGCAAAATAGAGAACTTGATAACTTAATGAAAATGCGACTAGCTATTAAAAGCCAATTTTCAGAGTATGAAGCCAATTTCCTGCCCACAATGTATATTACTGCCATTACTAAGGATATGATAATAACAAATGCATTTGCTAGTAAAATAAGCGAAATGTCTCCTATATATGAGGACCATTTTGAGGTGATTGAGCAAATGATCCGCTTCGCACAACATTTTACCCCTCAGGAAAACTCTTATGCAGTTATAGATATACCCCTCACTATCGATAGCAATTCAGCAACCACATTTCAAGCAATAGTTGGGGGTTTATATTTAGATAAAGAAAATACACAATCCCATACGCCACTCAATATTTTAAAGTTACCGCGAACTCCAATATTAATTAATGGTTTGGATAAAGAAAAAATTAAAATTATAGCAATGGAACAACGATTTTATAATATTTTACAGATTTCAGAAAGTTGAATGTAATGGGTATCCTTAAATAAACCAGTGCATATTATTACACTTATTTTTTTTCAAAATATTTTGTCTTTTCAACACATTTATAGACACCATAACTAACTGCAGTTATTGGCCAAAATAACCCAAAATATATACCACCAATCAACCCAACTGCTGCACCCATTGAATAATCGGAGAAATCGGATGGACTTTTGCGATTTTTGAGATAATGCATATTTTGCATAATTTGATTTGATGTTGATGCAGAAATACCAATACAATATACAATTATAGCTGCTTGCTTAGTGCGAGTTAATGGCATAAATGCCAATCTTATACGGTTATACATTCTATAGTTGGTTTAGTTGGTCAATTTAAGGATATTTTCCATTATAGTTTTAAGTTAAAAAATAATAAAAAATAATAAAAAATAATAAAAAATAATAAAAAATAATAAAAAATAATAATTTTATCAAAATGCACTTAATTGTGACTAAAAACTGGCAACTAGCAACTAGAAACTAGCCACTTAAAATCATTCATTAATATCACGAACTTTTTGAAACATAAAGTAGTAATTCATTTTAGCCCATGTAATAAGTGAGTCATTGCCCCTTATATACTTAGCAAATTGTGATTTCTCTTTTTCATATTGTGTAAGTAAACTTATAGGTTCCTCAATAAACGATTTATATTCAATTAACTTTAAATTATGTGTTAATGCTCGTTCGCGTAAATACGCCATATTAACAAGATTTTCATCAAAATGTCCTGCAAAGGTTTCATAGAATGTTGTAACTTTATTACCAATTGTTAACTTTTTATATTCACCTTGTTTCTTTATAGAATAAACAACTTTATCACCAATAGTACCAATTAGCTCATCTTGTGATCCGAGTGTTTTTAACACTGTTGGACCATCCAGACAAGTTCCTATAAAATAAGCTTGATCCATGAGATTTTCACTTACATTACGTAGAAAATTATCTAACATTTCTTCAGAATCGAGCATATAATGTATTGCATACATACAAGACACCATATCAAACCCATCAAGAGCAATACTTTCTAACCTTTTAAGTTTAGGTGTGCGACCTTTTGCCCGACCATAAAGTACATCTAGAAAATAGCGATTTAAAGGATCACCGCCAACTACTTCACCTGATGCAATATTTTTAGTTGTATTACCAACAAGTAGTATTGTACGCTCTGCAAGTTTTCCTATTGCAGGCATAATTGCGCGTTTTTCCATTATACGGGTAGCACCACCATCATATTGGTTATAAATATTATCAGCATTAATGTCAATACCTAAGCAAAAATCTACACTATTTTCAACCCATTTGAACATTTCAGCAAATCGTCCACATGCTAAATCAAGCACTTTAGGTTTAATATATCCGGAAAGAGCACGCTCAATTACAAATGATTTAACAAAGTTATTAAACTTATTTAATGGCGCAGTTGCATATTGCTGCTTTTGTGCACCTCGTGGCTCCTCTGTATAATATACTACATTGCTTAATCCTATTGGCGATTCTTTAGTATCGCCACTCTTACCACCAGTGCCACCAGTACGTCCACTACTCAAATATTCTTTAGTAATAGGGTTATTAATAAGTTGCCAAGCTCCTACTGCTGTGCCAAAATATGCATTGGGTGCAGTTTTATCAGCGCGAATACGTTCAGCAGTCCACCGGAATTGTGGTTCAGGTCTAGATATATTATAAGAAAACTCAGCAATAATTCCATCAACTATAATATCATTATTATTACATATGACATTATCATTAGTATCAACTGGCAAATAAGCTACACCCATTTGATTATCTATATTACCATCGGCATCAAATGTGGCAATGCACGGATTTTGCGCAAAGAATATGAAATCTTCTGGGATATTTTTTAAATTTAACCCACAATTAAGTAACCAAAAGTTAAGTTGATTCTTAAATCGGGAATTTGGATATACTTTAGAAATCAAGTTTACTTGCACAAACTTTTGTTCATTAAAATATGCATATTTGACACCTTTGCTATCTAGATCTTTTTGATATTGAACTTTAAAGTCAACAGTAAGATGATCAGCAGGCTTCCATTTATAGTTAAGCCCCCAACTTTCCTGTTTAAAAGTATTTTCAATATATTCACCTTCAAATGTTTGAAATACTGATAAATTGTCAGGTAGAAATACAAGCCCGTCAGTTTTATAGGTAAATAGGTGACCAGTATCAATAAATCCACCATATGATTTATTCATTTTATTGAGTAATTTGCCACATTGATCAAATATAAGTGGTGTTTCATCATCTTCTAATTCGCTAAATGTTGCTATTGAATTTCCAAGGAGATATTCCTTTTTAAATATAAGAAGAGGCATTTTATCATTATCTTGAATAATATCGGTACCAGTTGAAAAGTATTTTGCAGATGCAGTAATATGTGAGTGACGACCAGTTTGGCGATTGCAATTAAACGGTTTATTCATTACATTGTCACCTCGATACACATAACAGTCAAATATATAATAGTGATTTATCAGCTTGCCAGCTTCATTGCGATTTATGAATTCACCGTCAAATATACTATTTGCAAGTTGCGGGAGTTTAATACCTAGTTTTTTGATATTATTGGCACGATCAACGCCATATGAATGGCCATCATTATCAATAAACATTAAATTGCGTTCGCCATCAGTTTTGTCTGTTACAGCATAATTGATATTAATATTAGTATTATATTTGATATTTGGAATAGATTTTGGATCAATACGGGCAATAGCGCTATATGATAAATCTACAATGTTAGGTCCAAAGAAAACACCACGTTCCATATTCTGTTTCACTATGCGACGTATATCTGCAATTTTCTTAGTAAGTGCGCCGCCTTTTAAAACATGTCGCCGGTTGACTTCATCAGATGCAGTTAATTTACTGTGCTTTTCATCAAAGTGGGAACCATCACCTGCAGCTTCTGTTTCACTAAATACATCATCATTGCCTGTGCCATGTGCATCTGCATTACCATCACCATCACTATCATCGCTTAATGATCCACCTTTTTGTATAGTACGAGTTTTACGATTACCATCACTAGCATTGCCATCACCATCACCATCACCTCCATCATTAGCATTGCCATCACCATCACCTCCATCATTACGTTTAGAACTTTTAGCTAGTGAGCTTTCATTTATACTATTTTCAACAACTTTAATCATATTGCGACGAACTTCCCACTTTTCATCATTATTCATAATGAAAAAGGAATTTCCTACACATTGTAAAACAATACCTATTTGTTTAAAATAATTAGTAAATTCGCCATCAATATATGTTTTTTTTTCAACAAGTGATTTAAATTTAATTTTATCGGTTGTTTTATTTTTAATATATTCAACTTCAACCTCATAGGTTGGTATATTATTAAATACGTTACTTTGTGCAATTGTTATATATGAGTTATCATAGTTTTTAACCTGCACTTTTTCATCAGGTTTATCTTTAATACTATTCCACCACATTGCAAACTGTACTTTAACAGTATCTGGTTTAACAATATTATTGTATAGTTCTAGCTCATTGACTTCTTTAACTGTTAAGTATTTATCTTCTTGTATACTGGATTTAACAATACTTACATCAATTGAGTAGTCTCCAGTTTTTTTAATAAATGAGAATGTTTTCTTAAATCGATATTGCTTAGCTTCAGTTCCCCAATCGCGTATAATCTCTTTAATCCGTGCTTCATTATTATTAAAATTGCGTTCTAATTTCAAGTTAAATCTCATATTGTAATTGGGCATATACATGCGATTTGGCTGTACTTTTGCGAGTTGTTTCATTTCAAAGTCTACATTATTACGTATAATAGTGAGGGACTCGTTATTACAATAGGATTTAATTGCTCCGGGACTTTTTACAGTTACACGCACATCTTTATATTTAGATGTTGCAGGAAAACTAATGTTTAACTTATATGTGGATTTATCAATATAATCAGGGTGGTTTTTTAATCTTTTAATAATGGCAATAAAGTTATCATGTGTTATGTTAGGTTTATTGCGATTAGGTGAATTATTAATAAGACATTCAAGTTCAAGTTCTGGGTTATCAAGAGTATGACTAATAAGTGCAAGTATAGTTTCTTTTTGGTTAGTCTGCTTGTCTAGGCGAATCATTATGTTAAAGTGGAGAAAAGTATACTGGCAAAATACTATATTACTAGACACGTAAGTGTTATTATTAATTAAATATATTTAATTCACATATCTTTTAAATCAATTTTACAGGAAAGGTGATAAATGTTAAATGTTAAATATTAAATATTAAATGTTAAAAGATAATTAAAAGTTAATAATTTGCTAAATATAAATTATAAATTATAAATTATAAATTAATAAACATATGGAATATAGCTGGGTTTATCATAATCATAAAGGTGTATAATAAATTCGCCTTGATATGGAGGTATATGAACTTTATCACCTTCATAAAATTCTTCACATCCAATATCACTACTACATTTGCGACCTTTATGTGTTAATGGCAATTTAACAGTTTGATATTTTTCAGAAAAAGTATAATAGCTCCAATTACGTGAGCCAAAATATACAGGACGACCCATTAGTGGTAAAATTAAATTTTCATTATTGTTTCCATTAGCATCTCCAGATGTTGATGTCTGGCTAAGAAAACCTACTTGTTGATAGGCACCTGTAGGACCACGTGATGGTTGATTTATAGGTAAGCCATATGCATTTTCATAACTACGTTCTGGAGGTAGAATAGGATTTATAATACGCTCAACATCTTTATCTGCTTGATATTGGGCATATGAAATCATGTTAACATTGGGTACATTTGGGTTAGCATCTCGTATATTATAATTATGCTTAAGATTAATATCATATTTTACACGTTGTGATGATTGTGTACCTGTTCCATCACTTTCATGTACTGCTGGATCATTTGCATAGACTGTGGTATCCATTTGCATAGGAGTATTACCTTCACCTTTTTGTGAAATTGCTAATAGGTGAGAACGTGCTTTTCTAGAATCCATCCCACCTCCACCTCCACCCATTCCACCCATTCCACCCATACCACCTCCACCCATACCACCTCCACCCATACCATTATGCTTATTATATGTCATGTAAATAAGGCAAAGTATAATAGCTAGAGATATGATACCAAAAATATTGAGCACTTTTAACCAAGACATACATCCATTAAAGATACTAAACTTATTTGCAGGGCATTTTGCAGTACTACTATGATATTTAGGCATTTTTATAATATAATTTTATGCTTCTATTATCAAGATAGATTTTATTTAGATATAGTTCTAGTTCTAGTTCTAGTTCTAGTTTTAGCTATAAAATATTTAATTGGTTAAAAAATAATATATATAGAAGTTTTAAAACAATCATCAAGATTTCCAATAACTATAGTGTATTGCATACTTATAAGTTCTTCAATTACTTTACTAGCATATTTACTATCGCAATTAATATATGTAAATCCAATCTGATCCATTGATTTTATAAAAACTTGTTTAATTTTATCAGTCATTGAATAAGATAATTCACATTTATATGTTTTATCATAAAGATGTATTTTATTAGTTGAAAATTGGTATTCAAACTCACGAAAGAATGCTTGTAGTTCTAATTCATCTATAGTAAAAATTTTGTACAAATTTTCGTATGGTGTTGTTTGTTTATGATAATCAACAGTATAGTTCATATAATCTATAAAGGTTGATGTAAACATAGTTATATGTTCATATGAAGTTCTTTGAATTTGTGTAAATATCTAGCTATGTCTACTCTTTATTGTTATATTTATGTAAAAAAAATAGTAAAAATATAGTAAAAATATAGTAAAAAATTAACTATATAATTTATAGTTATTACTATCGCTATCGCTATTGCTATCATTATCATTATCATTATTAGATCTAGATATAAAATAGTAAAATGAAAAGTCTTGTATTAGTTTTATTAGTTCTTGGCTTAGTATTAATGGCATTAGGATATCAAAAAAAACTGATTACAAATACAGAAACAAAAACGGTTGTTGAGTACAGATTTATACCACGCAGTATTTATGAGGACCAATTTGGACCAGTTAAGTTAGAAAGCAGTTTTCAGGATATGTTTGAAAAACAAGATGTATTTTTTAGACAAATATAGTTAACTTTATAGTTGACCTTGTAGTTTACGCTGGACCCAAGGATCATCAGCCATTAAAACTGAAGATGTAGTTTCAAAGCTGACAGCACGTGACTCTGCACTACCAACATCTAGCCCTGTAATTACATTATCAAGACCTGCAGCTGTATCTATAGACGCAATCATATCTTGCATATCTTGAACATTTCCAACATCATCCTGATTAATTATACCTACAGGATTATTTGTGCTAGGCATAACTATACCACCAGATTCAGATATTTTTTGCTCCATATACTCTTTTTCGCCCATTGTTTTATTTAACCCTTCCTTATGTTTTAAACGATCTTCAGCTGAAAGGGTATGTGAATCTTTTTGACGATTAACTTTTTGCTCATTGTAAAACATGTCTTTTTTCACTTCATTTGCTTTATATTCTTTTACCAAACGATTTAAATCATTATTTAGATACTCAATATCAGCAATTTTTTGAGGGTTAGGATTCCAAGGACACCAGAATCCTACCTGGCCAACAAAAACATCAAATGATGGATCTTGGCGTTGTAGAACAGATGCGCGAACATCAGCCTCACGCTTACTGTCAAAAACACCACGAACTTTTACACCACGCACACTTGTTTGAAAATCATTGAGTTTATCAAATGACTCATTTAGCTTTTCCTCATCAGCAAATGTAAAATCCACAAATTTCTCTTTAAACTCATCAAATGTGCAAATTTCCTTTGCGCATGCTTCATCTAGAGATTTTTTAAGTGAAATAATAGCACTAATATCAACAGTACCGTCTTCGCATTTGGCAATTATTGAGTCAAGTTTGCCAGTAAACAGGCTTTGTAGTGTTGTAACATTTTTACGTTGATAATGATGATAATACCACATCTCTTTGCAATTAAGCACTTTATCAGGGCTAACAAATGAAATACAGTAGAAATTTTGACCAGGTAGCGGTTTATCAACATCTAGGTAATCCTCATCTAGAGCATTAGATGGTGATAGCTTAGTTTTTTCATCATTGTCATTTAAATTACGATTGCGAGGCATATTGAATATGTATTAGAATATGTATTAGAATATGTATACTTATGCTTTAAACTTAACTTTAATAAATTTTTATTTTACAAATATATAACGCATTTTAAAATTAGTTATAAATAATTACATATAAATAATTACATATTTATAGATATTTTATTTATTTTATTTATACCTATATCATAATAATTAGATATAGGTTGATATAGATTGATATAGATTGATTAATATATATATATTAATATTTTTAGTATGTCAAAAAGTATACATAAGAGAAGCCGCTCACATAGCATTAAAACAATAAGTAAACGTGTAAATAAACATTTACATACAATAAATTCACATAATACTTCACATAATAATTCACATAATACTTCACATTATAATACACATAATAATACAAAATTATCTAAATATGCATCAAAACAATGTGATATATTTAAAACTAATATAAATAATATTGAAACACCTGAAATATATAAATTATGTGCACTTAATCAAACTTGTAGACATAAGCAATGTGCAAATATAGATAATAAACTATATAAGGCACGTTTTAAACTATGGGGTTATGATTATAATAAAAAATTTCGAGATACTATAGGAAAATGTCATAAAGATAATGCAAAGGGTAATACAACTTATAAAGATATTAAAACATGTGAAAATAATGCAATATATAATTTGCACCGTGATGGTGGTATTGGACATTTATATGATCAGCTAAATGAATGCGATCGCATAACTTGTGCTAATGAACGCAAAATGTTTAAACATAATTTAATGCACCTTAAATCATTAGATAAAGCAACAGTTGAACAACTGGCACTTGGTAATTTTGTTGAAAATGTTGATATTGATAAAATTATTGATTTACCTCAAAATCACGAGGGAATTGCTAGTGTACCTATATTTGCGCCTGCATCTCCATCTGTAGCTGTAGGTGAACTACCAGAGCCATTACCAAAAACAATTAGAATGTTTCCTATACCACCAATTAAAGATCCTATTCTTGCAGCAAAACCATCCATAACATCACAAGCATCTAGAACATCACGAGCATCTAGAGCATCACGAGCATCTAGAGCATCACGAGCATCTAGAACATCACGAGCATCTAGAGCATCACGAGCATCTAGAGCATCACGAGCATCTAGAACATCACAAGCATCTAGAACATCACGAGCATCTAGAACATCACGAGCATCTAGAACATCACGAGCATCTAGAGCATCACGAGCATCTAGAACATCTAAAAATATTTAATATATTTATTATATTTATTATAAGTATATAATGTCTATTATTGAACTTAATTATTTTTCAAATAATGAAAAATATTTACAGTTTACAATTTTAAATACAGAGTTATTAAAAGGACAACAATTTAACTCTGTTAATAATAATGAAAACTATAATTTGTTATGTAAAAATATATTAACTAGTTTTTTAACTGAAAATTGTATAGTAGTACACCAACAAGGTTACATATATACACAAGACAACCTAGATGCCCATAGAAAACTAGACAAACTAGCTACCAATTTAATACCACAATTAAGCAAAATACCTGTAAAAAATACAATAGATGTAAATTATTTAGAGTTAACTCCATATAAACTTTATTGGTTTATTAAATTATATGAAGTATTATTAGGTAATATAAATTTTAATGAATTATTAGAAAAAGTTGTTAACATTTTAATAAATTATGATTGCAAAGAATTTAAAAAATGTTCTGATGATATATATAGTTTTTTAGATAGAATAGGATTATTAAATGAATTATTTATACCTAATACAAATAGTGAACAATCTGAAATAAATATTTATAAAAATGAACACCGCATAATTTTTTCATGTCCTGCAAATAATGCAAATAATAATTTTAAAAAATATAATGTAAATTTAAACAATATAATAAAAAAAACTTATAATATCACATTTAAACTTCATGATAAATATTTGCAAGACATTATAAAACACAAATTACATAAAAATGTATTAAACTATATGCCTTACTTCATAAATTATGATGAAAAATTATATAGTTATAGTAATGCAAATATGTTTAATAATATTTTAGCGCATTTAATTCAATCACCAGAAAATCAATTTATAATAAATTATTTAACTGAAAAAATTAAATCTATAAAACCTATAATAGAAGCTATAAATGCATATCAAAATATATGTAAAGAATATATAAATACTTGCATTAAAAAAAAAACACAAGTGCGCAAAATTACATTTTTTTCAACAAAAACAAAAAAAAATAATTTAACAGCTTTAACAACTTTAAACAAATATTTTACAAAATTAAATAAATTAATTGAAAATGAAAAAACAAATAATATTATAAAAATTAAAGAACATTTATATACTATAAATAGTTATATTTTAACATATTGTAAAAATAATAACCAAAATAATGACACATTAAGCTTAACTAGTAACCATTTAAATAGTGCAGTTTTAACTATTATAAATTTAATTAATTATAATAAAATTAACTCTACAAACATAAAAAATAATGCAAACATAAATACATTACAAAACAAGCTAATTGACGCAACAAAACAATCTACATTACTTCCACAAAAAATATCTAAATTTAAAAGATTACAATCATTATTTAAAACTAAAAAACAAAAAAATTTAAATGTAAAAAGGCAACATGTTAATATTTATTCTAAATTTCACAAAATGAATAATATTAAACATAAAATACAATATAAATTAAAACAAATATTAACTACTGAAGGATTAATAACATATTTAACTAATAATAAATATAATAATATTGCTGAATTAATTAAAAATATATTGCCTAATCAATTAAACTTATCATATGATAGTGATAAACAAGCTTTAGGGGGGATTGAAGATCCATTTTTATCAATACAAAAACCTAGTGAAGGTTTATTCAATTTATATAACTTGAATGACTGGTATAAAAATAAAAATCCTGCATATAAAAATATTTCAACTCTCCCTAATTTACAAATGCCAGAATTACAATTTATTACAGCAATTATGGTTAAAAATTTATTTGTATTATTAAAAACAAATGTTTTTCCGCAATATAAATATATAAAACAAAAAGAAACAAACATACCAATATACTATAACTCACCAACTTATAATTTAAATTTTAAAAAATTTAATAGATTAAATATTGAATTAATATTTGATGATATTAATACGTTTATTATGGAACAATATGTATATAATGACTATATAAATTTATATTGTAATTATATAGATTTATTTAATCAAAATAAAGATACAGATTTTAAAGCATTTTTTAATGAAATAAATAAAAACACAAATATACTAATATATCCAACTGTTAGAGATTTAAGTTATGCTGAATTAATTTTTACTATGCAAGCACCATTTAGTTATTGTGTACTACCAGTAAATAACTATAATTGTGCTAAAATGTATTATAATTTACATACTAATATTAAAATGCAAATAAATCAAAATTATATAAATAATAGTTTTAATAAATACATACACTTTATTAATCAATTTAATATTATTAAAGATAAATTGATAAATGCATCTAATAATAATTGTAATAATGATACAGAATGTAAAAATGCAAATATATTAGTATTTGTTATATATCAAGCAATATACATTAATGGTTTACTTAATTATATTACAATAATTGAGGCTATACAACAATTGTTGCAAAAAATAGATATAAGTAGTGATAAATTTATAAATGATAAAACATGGAAAAATTTAGAGCCTAAATTAACAGTTGAAAATGTAAATAAAATATACACAACCTATATGCCTAATGAGTCTGAAAAATATAACAATATTCATTTTGAAGAAACTAAATTAAAGATACAATTACACGCATTAATTACATACGCACTTAATATCCTGCAAAGTGTAGTATGATTTATAATTATACTACACTTTTCAGGATACAATGCTTACAACAATTCATTTAATGCATTCATTTAATGCATTCATTTAATGCATGCGTTTTTTGTGATTACTAGACATGTGTTTTTTTTGTTCCTTTATGAGATTTTTTGCGGCGAGTAATAGTATTGCGTAGTCGCCCCATGACATTAACAACACCTGTTTTAAGTTTAGTTAAAAGATTAACAACTTTAGATACACTTTTTCCTTTGCCTTTGCCTTTGCTTTTGCTTTTTTTAGAAACTTTTGAACGTTTAACAACCATTATTAAAACTGTTTAGTGTAAAATACTATTATGTAAATTAATTACTATAAACTATACATAGATATATATTTACAATTATTTATAATTATTTTAATATTTATTATATTTTAATATTTATTATATTTATTAATTATATAGATACTCAATAGCATTTATTTTATAAATGGTTAAAAAAATTATTTCTAATATTATGCAAAAAATGCAAATATCAAAAACTAGCACAAATAATAAAGTTCCTGCTAAACGGGCTAAACGTAAAACAGTAACAAATAAACCTACTAGTGTAAATAATAAATCTCATGTTAAACAGGCTAAACGGGCTAAACGCAAAACAGTAACAAACAAACCTGCTAGTAATAAAAGTGCAAGCACTGCATCTCATAGCAATAAACCTACTAATAATAAACCTGCTAGCAATAATACGTGGAAGCATGTTACTAATTTAAATAGTACTGAAGAACATATGCTAGATGATCATGGTTATAAAAATGTAATGTCTTTAAGTAAAGAGCAACGTAAAGATGCAATTATGTCTATAATAAAGCATTTAACTCCTATCAAAGGTCAAATGCCAACTATGCTTTATGTTATTACTGCACTAAATTCACGTTATTTGTTTTATCGTGTTACAGATCCAACACTTGCTAAAATATTTAAAACAGATCAACGTATGGTAACATCAATGCATCGCCGGATGAAACGTACTGCAAAACGTTTAATGCATGCTAATTCAAAACATGCACATGCTGTCTAGAGCTATCTAGTAGATAATTAACTATAATTTAACTATAATTTGACTATAAAAATACTTATTTATTTTTTAATCAATATTTTCAAGTAAATTACAATAGCGATCCCAATATATATTTGGCATTAATGCATGCAAAGAGCAGTACTCGCAGTTAGTTGATGTTAATTTGCAACCACATCTATGCAATTTATTTTTATTTTTAATAATAAAATTACATCGCATTATATCTGGAAAACTTTTTACAGTTGATCTTGAAAAGCGTGATACACATGTTATTTGTTTTTTATTTTTTTTATTAATCATATCAGTTTCTAATTTATTATCTGCTACTTCAATATTGTGTAGTTCATTAGTAAGAGATTCATTTTGTGTAATAATACCAAGTCTTTCTTTTTGAAATATAGTATTTAAATACTTTTTATAATTAGCATCATTTTTAATTTTTAGTGAATATATATTTTTTACAGGTAATTGCTTATGTTGTTGGCTAGGTAATTGAGGAGGTATTGCATCATTGATATTACCCTCAGAATTTACTAAATTGTTAGATATATTAATATATTTTTTGTAAATGTATTTGGCAACTATATTCTCAATTTTACAAACATCACGAATGCATATTTTTATTTCATGTTCATTATTATTATTATTATTATTATTAATAGGTAAATTAAGCTTTTGCCTACTTTTTGTATGAATATCTTTTGCTTTTGTATTAGTAGCATTAAAATTAACACTATTAGGATTATCCGCCATTTTTATAGTATCAGTTGCATCAGTTGTATTATCTGTAACCACTGTAACCACTGTAAATTATAAGCACATATTATAAACATATATTTAACATTAAAAAATCAATTTTACAGTTTTTATATATCTTTATATTTTCTTATATTTTCTTATATTTTCTTATATTGCTATAAAATTGATTAATATAAGGCATTCTTAGACTACAAAAATAGCAATATAAATTTAGTAGTTTAAAGACTCTAAAGACTCTAAAGACTCTACACTTATAAAATGTCAAATGCTAATACTACCGAATTTAAAGCTACAGAATTAGCAATTTCAACATGCACTATTATAACAGATATAAATGGTGAAATAAATCTGCCATACTTTACGCGATTTGTATCAGTATATGATCAATTACATTCGGAACTTGAGCACAAATCAGGTGGTATATATAATATTGAATATTATGGTAATCTTACACGGGGTGATACATCTATTGATAAAACTAAGGACGAGTTTAGTAATCAGGCCACTATTAAATTTAAATATTGGGGTTTTCGCCATATTAATATTAAACTATTTATGAATGGTAAATTGCAGATGACCGGGCTTAAATCTAAGGATGAATCTGAAAAAGTATCACAGTTGATTATTAATTTAATTAATAAATTGCAAGTACAGCTTACAACATGTGATGGTTTTATTGCAGATTGTAATACTAAGACTCATGATTTTCAAATTGCTGTTAACCCTGTAACTAGAAAAGTATATTACTATAGATATAACTATGAACGCTATCTAAATGTATATAGTGATGATGCTCGCTCATATAAATCTAATGATGAAGATGATATACCAGAACCATCTGCAGATCTAGATATAACTTCACATATAGAAGATGCACCAGCACCAACACCAGAACCAGCACCATCTGCTGATCTAGATACACATACATCTCTGGAAATAACACCACCACTAACATCAATACCAGTAACAGGATCCCGTTATTATCGTAAATATAGATCAGTAGTTACATATTTAGCTGAAAAAATTGCAATTACACCATATATTGATAACATATCTCAAGAACAACTAAATGCACTTAATAATGCAAAATGGTCATGTGATACACAAATTCTTAAAACTGTTAAAAAGCTTGACTCTATTAAAGCAGAATTTATTAAAGATTTTAATAATCTGCTTTCAATAGCTAAAAACATTACTGATATTAAACAAGGTATTGAGCAAATAATTTGCAATTATAATGATTTCCGATCTCCTGCAATGGATAAAATTATTACAATTATTCAAAAAAACATTGCACTTGATAATACTCTTATTCTAGCTGATATTAAAACACAATTGAATGAGCTCTTTAAAGAATATAAGTCAACTTTTGATAAAAAAGTTAATCGCCTATATAATATACGCAATGCTGATGTTGAAATATGTAAAAATATTGAACTCTACTTATTTAATAGTCAAAATAGCCATACCACCAATACCACCAATATCCCAACCCCAAAACTATTTAACTTACCTGAATCATTAGATATTAATAAACTATTACAGTTACCAAACTATTACGTATCAAATATTAATATTGTTTTAATCAATAGCGATTATTTAATAAATAGCAATTTAAATCTTAAAAAAGTATCAAAATTACTTAAAAAAGTTGGTCTATTTAATTCATATGAGCCAGATGATTATCCTGGTGTGCTAACACGTTATTATTATAATGCTACATCTAGTGCACAAGCTGGCATTTGCAACTGTAGTATACATTGCTCAACAAAGGATAAAAAATCTATATGTACTAAAATAACAGTTAGCATATTTCGACCAGGTAGTATTATTATAACAGGTGCTAGAGACATCAATCAGCTCAAAATTGTCTATAAATTCATATATAACATTATTAAGGATAATATTGATCATATACGTGGTATTGAAAATGACGATGACCAAAAACAAGTTGCATTAATGAATAATGAATTCCGTAAAATTTCCCGGAAACCGCGATTATTTTACATTAAAAAACACGATATCGTTAATTATCCTACAAATTTATCACTATTTGATTAGATTAGATTTAAAAGTAATTAGCCTAATTATATGGAATACCATTTTTAGCACACCAATTGCGTGCATTTTCAATATTTAGTTTTTTATTTTTTTCAATTAGTTCAGTATTAGCATCAGCTGCACTATTATTAACACTACTATATAATATACTTTTCTTTGCACTAATAGTAGTATTTATTGATTCTATCTGTAAATCAATAATTGCCATATTTATTTTTTTAATCATTAATACAAATTCTGTAGGTATGCTTTCAAATATGTAATTTATTGTATTTTTCTTATTCTTATCATCAAATTCGCTTTCAATCTTATTCCAATAATCTAATAAGGACATTAATTCTAACCAATATTGTTGATTGCATCCTAAGAAACCACGACATACTAAATATTTTTCACTATTTGCAACTCTACTTGTTACCGGTTTATATAATATTACACTTTTAAAATGCACACTAATTAAATATATTAACTCAACAGTTAAATAATTACTCATATCAAAGATTTTACAAATAAATATGCTATTATCGCTAATCTGTAAACATTTTAATGCACATATTATTTGTGCAAATATTAACTTACTACTTGCTTGCTCTTGATAATTATAGTCAACACTAAAGTCGAAACCACCATCACCAGTTACAAGATTACAGTATTTTTCTTTATTATTATCTGTATCTTCATTTGCACATTCACCAACAATACTATTTACTAAATGCAAGATATTGTCACATTTATATATATTACCTGTGCCATCAGCGCCATATAATATTTTAACTTGTGGATTATTTATTAAAAATTGTTTACTCTGATTCCAACATGGTACTGATTTATTCTTATCTATTAATGTTATTCCAAAATGTTGATCATTTATAGTTAATGGACCTGGACCTCGTATATATCGTATTGCTTCTATAAAACCACCCGGACCTTCAGCTAAATGTAAAGATTTTACTGTATTCTTTTTTTTAAAATAACTGCCAAATTCATTAACCATTTCAATCATTTTAAAAAAACTCCTGCTTAATGGTTTTAGTTTAGCAACACCAGTATATTGGTTTTTGCTATTAAATATATAAATATGTTCATATGGGTTAGATATCTTTTTTAACTCTTCCCATTCATTCCCTTTAAATTGATTTATTTTATCTTTGCATTTATTTAATTTATTTACATATTCTAAATTTATACTCATAATTGTAGCAAAACCATTTGCATTTGTATTTATAATTGATGCTTTTATAATAGGCTGTTGGATTATTGTATGTGGGTCATGTGGATCACTACCATCTAGTGTAATTTGATTTACATCTATACTTTCCACAGTTTCCACAGTTTCCACAGTTTCCACAGTTTCTGTAAATTTTATAATATACTTATACATATTGGAAACTGGTATCTGGATATCTAAATATAACTAATTATATTTAGCTATTACATTTAGCTTTATACTAAAGTTAAAATAAAGTTAAAATCAAAAATCAAAAATCAAAAATCAAAACAAAAAATTATGATATTCACCGATATTTTAAACCACTTTACACCCATAATTTACACGACTTGAAATAGTCAAACCTTAAAAATTTAAAATAATTCAACTTAAAAATTGTCTCATTTTAAATCTTCAAGGGTGTAAAATTAGTAAACACTTGGCCAGTTTCATTACGCGCAAGCTCATCTTCTGTAAACTTGATAGTTTTTATAAAAGTATGCACTTTCTTCAAATCCATTTTATAAATATTTGGTACACATTCATGATAATACCTGTTAAATGCCACATTTAACCCATATTTATGTGGAAAGTATATTTTCATTGGACATTGATCACTTTCCAACTTTACAGATATGTCACGCGCCATTAACCCTTTACTTGCCCACGGCAAAACCATCAATAGTAAAGTTTGTGCACTTACAGGTTCACCAATTGTAAATGCAAAGTCTTTATTACCACCAGGATTTATATTTTTAACTTTTATAATTTCATCATAAATATCACTCATGGTAGGAGCATATGCATATGGATAATACCAATCCCAAGATGGAATTTCATCAAAATAATATAGAAAGTTCCATACCAATGTACGTAAATAGCAATTAGCAATTTGTGATTTATTAATTATAGTTGGAACTATATTAAAACACACTGAATAATATCTATCTTGCCATCCCGGTTTTTCAGGTTGAATTGTCTGTTCAACATTTAAATGTTGTAATGGAAAGAAATCTGCAAATGTTTGCTGCTTTTCCCTTTCACTCATTTCATTTGAAATGCGGATTTTCAGTTTTTTCCGTTTTGCAAATAAATCTAATACATTTACATGTTCCTGCTCTTTAATAAGAAACATAATGTCGCCTAACATTTCAGTATTTATAGTCATTGCTGCCAAATTTACTAAATATTCCTCAGTGTGATTGTGAATTTGCCAATAGGCACTTAGCCATTTTTCATATCCACCATTACTAAGTGACATCCAATGAATTTTTGGCATAAAATCGTTACCAAATAACATACTTAAAAACACATAATCATCAATTAGTGCTTTATGTTTTCTAGCTTCAATCGGACCACCATACTGTGCAAAATTATCAATTAATGCTATTTTTAATACATTTAGATCTAGATATAGGTATTTGCGACCTTCATAAATGCTACTAAAATTACCATATTCATTTGCCTCACGTAATAGATATAAATTGTCAATAGACGCCGATAACCCAAGTAAAATAAGATCTGCATCTAATCCGTATATTACAGTATTGTGATTTTCATTACTACCACGATAGTCATTATTAATATCAGTTTTATTTGCTTTAATATATTGAATAATTTTATGTTCACCTTCACCAGGAACACTTGCATCACTAAAAATGACACGTACATTTGCTAATTCTTTGGAATTAGTTATATAATTGCGGATTGCCTTACTTAATTTAGTCATAAATGTGGTTCCTGGGGTAATCATATTAGTGTCAATATTGCTAATATTTCCAAAGTCTAACTCAGTTCCAAATTGTTTATTAATTTTTAGTGTGCGATTACGCTTACAAACACTATGAAAGCGGCGATCACGCTGTTGCATTTGCTTACCGCGACATACAACACCATCTAGAGCAATAAATAATACTTCTAAATTCTTAATAATCTTAGTTGCTAGAAGGTCTAGATAGGCAATAGTATGTAGCACAAGAGTATCTTCAGTTTTAATTTCAGGTAAAATAGCCTGATATATACCAGCATTAAAGTCAAGAAATAAATGAGTTGGTAATATATCTGTAGGCATAGTAGGTTTAATAATTGCAGTTTGTGCATCGTTTTTATCATTATATGTACGTACTAAAGTAGAAAAGAGCAATGGAACACCCATTTTTAATAAGTAAGTTAGTTTGTCAACTATAATTTATTACAAGAATTGTCTTAAATAAAAATTGTTAAATTTATTGTTAAATTTATTATTAAATTTATTGTTAAATTTATTGTTAAATCAATTTTACAAAAAAATTAAATATTAATTAATATTAATAGTATAAATACTATATTACTAACTATGAATAACAATACAAATATCGAGATGAATGAAAATATACAAAATGCGTATATTGCATATATGCGAGCATGTACAGAATTTGTAAATAGTTACACAGGTGCATCACATACTAGTAGATTCCATAAAATTTTTAAAAAATATACTAAAAAAAAAAACTAGAACTGCATAAGATATTAAAAGAGTATTTTACAGATTTACACCCTTGAAGATTTAAAATGGGACAAAAATCCCATTAAAAATTAACAAGGTTTGCCCTTTACAGAGCGTGTAAATTTTGGTTTTACTGGCTCGTCTAAACCAGTTGAAGTATTATTGCTTCTTGATAAATAATTTGGTCTTTCTTTATTATTTATCGCATTATAAGCAATTTTATAAATATTTGTTGCACCATTCACATCTCTATTCCAATAACCGCATCCGTTTTTACAACAAATCAGTC
>Ga0214919_10000890_pt1 | contig 50640 bp, 65 predicted proteins | sample LL1503_MetaG_FD_177994 | JGI IMG/M metagenome (GOLD analysis project Ga0214919, IMG submission 177994) | Freshwater microbial communities from Lake Lanier, Atlanta, Georgia, United States - LL-1503 | ecosystem: Environmental > Aquatic > Freshwater > Lake | place: USA: Georgia | collected...
TTAAGGAAGGCAAGACTACGCTGATTGACGAATACATGTTTGGTATACATGACCTGCGTTTTTTGGTCGCAACCGGCGGCATTTAACGGTTGACAATCCGTTGAATTGGCAGTATAATACACACATGAACAGCAACACACTGGAGCACACAATGGAAACAATGACCCGCATGGAAGAACTCCAAAGCATCTTCTGGGATATGTACAAGGATGCCTACGGCTTCCGCCCACGTGGCATCAGCACACACCTTTGGGATGAGGACAAGTTCAACCGGGAGTTTGACTTCCTGCAGAGCGAGATCACTAAGAATGAAGATCTGCGTAAGATTGCAGAGCACGAAGCAGCCCACGCATTTGAGATGCGTGTCCAATCTATCATCGATTGCGGTGCCCAAGACCGTGCTATGGCCCTGCGTTGGATCCACGAGGCAGAAGGCACCAATGGTGACGACGAGTTCCTTTGCTATTTGGTAGGCTTGCCCTACGGTTATTTCAAAGAGTAAATAATGAGCAGATTAGCATTTTATGGTAGACCTTGGGTAGTTTTTGATGCCCGTAATAAAAATCATCGAGAATGGTTTGCAGAATTTCAAACCCGCAGATCCTGGGGCCATTGCCCTGTACGTTTCATTATTGACAATGAAAACGGCGATCTACTCACTATGATCCAACGTAGACTTGTTGAGTATTACACAGACAAAGAGTTTGGCAATTCTCCAGCGTCCAGGGGGTTTGAGAAATTGATAGAAGATGGAATAGCTAAAGCTAAAAAAGATATTCAAAAACATTACATCTCTGAAATAGTTTAATAACCCGTTTGATTGACAGGGTATTCAATTGGTGCTATAATACAATTTTAGGAGCAAACGATGCAAGCATTAGCAACCCGGTCGGCATACTACGATCAACGCCACGGGAGCCCTTGGGATCGCGGCAGTGCCGACAGCTACTACCGTCGTTCTTTCAATCCTCACTACTTTGTAGGGGACTCATACAACAGTCCCAGAATTAGTCTGGCGCAAATGACAGCAGAAGAGATCACAGCCTACACCGCAGGCTATAATTACAACGAAGACAACGGCGATTTTAAAGATTGGGGCGGAGACAAATGAACGAACGAATTAAACAACTTGCCGAACAGGCTAATGTGTTGCATACAGAGTTTTTTGATAATGAGTGGGAAGTAGAAAAATTCGCCGAGTTGATTGTGCGGGAATGCGCTGACATTGGTCATCTGTATGAGGGTGGCGAGTATGAGGTTCGTAATCAGATTATGGCACATTTCGGAGTTGAAGAAGAAAAAGGTTGACAAACGGGCAAATTGGCGCTATAATATACACTTAGACAGCAGCAACAAAAAGGAGTTTACTATGTGGATGGTTCAAGCATACGATTTAGTCGCCCAAGAGTACCGCTCTTACGAGTTTCGCGCTCGCGAAGATGCGCAGGATTGCCGGCAAGAGCTGCAAAAAACCACATGGGCGCATAATATTTCTATGCAATATTGGAACTAAATTGTGCCTTTTTGTTGTAAAAATACAACAAAAAACGGTTGACAAACGGGCTAAACCGCAGTATAATATACACTTAGACAGCAACAAAAAGGAGTTTGAAATGGCTTATATGTCTCAGGAAAAGAAAGCAAAAATTGCCCCTAAAATCAAGGCAGTTCTTGCCAAGTACAAGATTAAGGGTTCGTTGTCTATTCGTAATCACATGACCCTGTGCTTGACCCTGAAATCTGGTACCATTGATTTCATTGCAAATTCCAACAAGGTTTGCAGTAATGATTTCTATCAATTGGCTCGTGGTTTTGTTCCTAGCAATCAAGGGTACGATCAAGTTAACCCATATCACTTCCAGAATCATTACAACGGCAAGGCTCTGGCTTTTATGCAGGAAGTGTTTACTGCAATGAACAAAGGTAATCACGACCATAGCGACATTCAATCTGACTACTTCAATGTGGGTTGGTATGTGGATGTTAATATTGGTAAGTGGGATAAACCTTATACGGTTGAATCTGTTTAATTAGTAAAAGGACTTGAAATGACAACTGCTACCTATAACGCACTATCCGAGCAAGAAAAACGCGAAGTTCGCATGTATGGTGTTACCGAAGCTGGCATGCGCGAATCCGTTGAATCTAGCCTTACTTTTAAACTGTCGGGTCCTGCTATGATTGTAGCTAGCATGATGAGCGATGCACAAGAAATAATGGCTTATGAGCAACCCGACTTTAACACAATTGAAGATCAACGTCAACTGCTGAATCGTGCAAAATTTGTACTGTTTGAATACGTAATGAAGGCTGGTGAATAATGGAATTCGATGTTGAAGATTCTAATCGCCGGCGCCGCAAATTCCTTAAGGCTATACTGCCATCAATGATAGATCAACTAGGACTTACTAACAGCAGAAAGGCTGTACTGGTTAAGATCGATGCCGACATCGATGATGACGAAGGTCCAAATTTGGGTTGCACTATTAATTTAGATTTTATTGATAGTTATATGGTGTTGGTTAAACCCGGACCATTACTAGAAGTTGCAGCCACACTAGCACACGAAATGGTTCATGTGCGACAGTATGCCAAAGGTATACTCAAGCCAATGGGTCGTGGGAAGTTTGCGTGGATGGGTAAAGTATATCCCAAGAAAACCAAGTACTTGGATATGCCGTGGGAACTCGACGCCTTTGCAAAACAAGAAATTGTCATGCGCCGAGCAATCGAACTTTAATTGGAGAATATAATGATTCAACAAAATTTTGAAGTAACTTATAGCCTCGGTCAACGCGAACCCTCGGGTACGTTCAATGGTACCGCCGGTATGCAATATCTGAGAACAACGGTGCAAGCAACAAGTGCCACCAATGCCCAACGCATTGTCGAGAGCATGTTTGGTGGTTACAATCGTTGCCAGGCCAACGCTGGATTTCCGGTAAAATGAAAAGAATTTTGGTTACGCTGCCGGCCAGAATGTGGTTGACAACCACAACAAATGGCAGTATACTTAGCACTGTGTTTAGTTCGAACACATTTTTTTAACTTAACTCTAATAGAGGTGTTTATATGTCTAATGACAAATCTTTCCGTGTAGCTGGTGTTTCAACTGTTAAAGGTAACTACAAAGTTCGCTTTGCTAATGACCTTAGCCGTGTCAAAGTCCTAATGAAAACAGGACATACTGACATCGAACTTCGCGATTTGCCTAGCGCAATGAGCAAAGGTGAAGCAGTTGCCTTCCTTAAGACCACTGAGCTGGTCAATCGTCCCGAGTATCTTCAAGCGATTGAAGCAGCGGATGCAAAGTACAACCAAGACGCTAAGACTGTGGTTGTTACTAAGGCTAAGCCTAGCCTTTCCAATATCAAGGCACGTGGTACTAAAAATACCGCAAGTGTGGGCACCAAGGCCCCCGAAGCGGCATAAGCAAGTATGCCCGGTACTAGAAAAGGGCAGTCCGCCCTTTTCTATTTAATAAAAAGGATTTATAATGGCAACAAAACAAGTTAGTACCCTTAGCGATAAGTTAATTAAGGTAAATGAGTCGTTTACAGTAAATATGTACGATAACGGCTTTATGATCGAAGTTGGTGGACGCAATAAAAAAGGCGACTATACTAATGCTAAAATCATGTGTGCTACAGTAGAACAACTTCAAGTCTTAGTACAAGAAGCCTGCTCAATGGAACGAGATTCTTAAGGAGATTAAAATGATTCGAAACTTCATCAACATTGTTGAAACTGGGTTAAGTGAAGCACCAGTTGATATTGAACAAGTTGCTAGCCAACTTAATTTTTTACCTACTCATAAAAAAGATTTGACTTATAGTCCAATCCAGCAAAGTGTTGATCAAACCAATATTGATCAAATGCCTGCTTTGAGTTTTGGTAAAAGCAGTCAGCAATTCATGTTACAAACAGTAACAGCAGATGGTCACGAGACTCAGAAAGCTGTGGCTGTTGGGGATATTATTGTTAGTGGGCCTAGCAAAGAAAAATATAATATCGGCGGAGAAGCTAAACTTATAAAGAACTATCCTGTTGATGCAGGCAATGGTCGCAGAAAGCCCGATGTCAGCGCCGAGCGAATGGTGGCAAAGTATACTGGCTCTGAGTCAGTTAATTTTGTTGCATCCTGGGGAGAACAAATGGTTCTCAAACCCGGCGACTTTCTTGTAAAAGAAGATGAAGGTAAGTATTATAGAATTGCTGCCTTTGAATATAATCAAACCTACAATCCACCTGGAAAATAATAATGGCACAACATGGACGTTACTGGAGTTGCAGTCCTTTTGCAGATTGGATACGCGGTACTACCAAAATAAAAATGGGTACTAGCGAGGAATGGCATGAGTGGGAAACTCGTGCCAAACGAGACTATCCTATCCGTTGGTGGATCGCTGAAGAAGGTCTTGGACATTTACAAGACTTCGTAACTTGGCCTGTAAGGAAAATCTATGATATCAAATACTACATTAACAACCGTTGGGTTAGTCGTACTCATGCTCTTACCGCTCATCCCCGGGATATTAAACCGGGTCAATGGTGCGACGTGGGGAACCGCTTTTTGCCTTGCTTATTCAATGAGTTGGTTGATTTTGTTGAGATAGAACAGGCATGGCATCACATTGCCTGGGGTGATGAAGAAGCCCGAGCAAAGTATGCAGCACCATTCTGGGCCAGTGGTTGGTTCCGGTGGCGTACATGGCGTTGCCCACAAGCTGGCCTAGATCATCTTGATTGGGCAATGACCTTAACAATGGGCTCAGACTGGGGTGTAGAAGAAACTGATCCCAATTACGGCAAGCCTACTGGACAAGCATTACGTGCCAAGGAAATCAAAGAACTTTATACATGGTGGACCACAGTATATCCAAATCGTCCAGATCCACATGATGCCAGTGGTTGGAGTGAATACTGTGATCTTCTACGTAAGGAATCTGGTGATGAAAATCGTTGGATTGGCATACAATCAAAAAATCCCGAAACTGAAAAACTAGGCAAGAAGGCTCTTAAACTTACTACCAAAATTGAACAGGCCTACGATAAAGAAGACACCGAAATGATGATTCGCTTGATTAAGGCTCGTGACAGCCTTTGGACTTAATTTATAAATAATTTAACAGCTCGGAGAACCCAATGAAAAAACTAGTAGTAGCAGCAATCTTGTCAAGTGTGGGATTTGCAGCATTTTCGCAACCTGTTCCTAGTTACGAGTATCGTCATCGGTATCATCATAGGCATCATTCCGGTTGGATTGCTCCAATTGTTGTTAGTGGAGTTGTTGGCACAGTTATTCTGCGCGAGTCTTCGGTACCTTCGCAGTATTTAATTGTAGAACCCGGCATGCCTAAAACTGTATGTTCGGAATGGAAAGAGATTCAAACGTCAGAGGGACGCATCTATCGTGAACGTAGCTGCTATTCAGAATGATAGTTAAACTGGCAAATAAGATCGGCCAGCTGCATGGAAAGTTTTTTATGTGGTTGGGTCGTAAAGCGGAAACCAATCCATGGTGGGCAGTTGCATTAACTGTCTGGGCCCTGTACGAAATTGGTGAGCATATTGCTGGACCAGTTATGGCTATACTGTATGCCACCGGCCACTTGACTATTAATTAAGGATTGATTATGAAAAAAGTTTTATTTGGTTTATTGTTAGTTGCAGGATCTGTAGCCGCACAAGAAGTATATGTATTGAGTGTGCAGCCTAGGATTGTAACTGTACGCCAGCAACAATGCGGAGTTCAAGAAGTTGTACGAGAAGGCAACAACGGTTCGGGTGGTGCCATTGGTGCATTAGCTGGTGGGTTACTAGGTAGTACTCTTGGCGGCAACCGAAACGATCACCTAGCAGGTACAGTAGTAGGTGCATTGGTTGGTGGTGCAATTGGTAACGAAGTCAGCCGTGGACCCGCGCAAGTTGAACAGCGTCAGGTATGCCAGTATATACCCGTACAAGTTCAACAAGGCGAAATTGTAACCTTTAACTATAGAGGTCGAATATTTACTCAAACGTTTAGCAATTAGTTGCTAAATATTCTGTAAGTTATTGCTGTATGAAGTAGACAGAAAAGTGAACAAGACGCGGGTTCGAATCCCGCCAGGTCCACCATAAGGAAATTGATGAGTAGATACGCAAACCCTTGGTCAGGCAGTGGTCAGTTTTATAAAGGTAAATCTAAAAAATTACCCACTGCTAAAACTGATAAAGATTATCAAGCATATTGTAATCGTAAGAAAAATAAAAACAAAATTTTACCTTACGAAGAATGGGCAAGACAAGAACGTATTAAACATGGAATGTTTTAATTTCTTTATAATGGGCCTGCTCTGGTAATCGATTGGGCAACAAGTAAAGACATGGACAGCACAGTAGGCGATGACTGTAAATCAAGCAAATCAAAGTAAATGCAAACGCAAATACAACCGGTACTGTAAAAGTTACTATGGGCAAAAACTTCCGTTTTGGACGTCAAGCCGCTAATGACTCAGCAGTTTTACTAGCAGCTTAATTGCTAGACCCGAGGTAGTTATACCTTGTCACCAAAAATAGCTAGGACCCGCTTCGGCGGGTTCCTTCTTATGTAACACAAGTGTAATATTTAAAATTGATTACAATTGTAAATACTGGTATGAAGACATACCGATCTATTTTTATTAGTGATGTACATCTTGGTACCAGAGACTCAAAAGCCGAAAAACTCAACAACTTTCTCAAAAATAATACCTGTGACACACTATACCTTGTAGGAGATATAATTGATGCATGGCGAATTCAACAAAACAAATGGAGATGGAAACAAAGCCACACTAATGTGGTCCGTCGTGTTCTCGGTCATGCTAAACGTGGTACTCGTGTCGTTTATATTGCAGGAAATCATGACGAATTCTTGCGCCCGATGATACCATATGGGTTCAGTTTTGGACTCGTTGAGATACACAATCAAATAGAACATATAGGTGCTGATGGCAAACACTATCTTGTAGTGCATGGGGATATGTTTGATGGGATAACCCGCTTGGCTCCATGGATAGCATTCTTAGGTGACACTGCCTATGATATTATTTTAATTTGGAATACCAGATTTAACTGGGTAAGACATAAATTAGGTTTTGGTTATTTTAGTCTGAGTCAATATTTAAAACATCGCGTTAAAAAAGCTGTCGATTTTATTTTTCACTTTGAACATAATCTTGCTAACTACTGTAAGAAGAGAGGGTATGATGGCGTAATATGCGGGCATATACATCATGCTGAGATTAAAGAAATAGATGGCATCACTTATATGAATGATGGTGACTGGGTTGAAAGTTGTACAGCACTAGTAGAACATCACGATGGTAAGTGGGAAATAATAACATGGACGCAAGAAAATGACCAAGACAATATTAATAATCACGGATAATTTACCGGAGCAAATAAATGGCGTTGTCACGACATATAAGAATATTGAGACATGTGCGTTTTTGGACGGTTATCATGTTGTATTCCTTACTCCCCTGGAGTTCCTACATGTTAGTTGCCCAGGCTACAGTGAAGTTAAAATTTCGTATCCCTGGGCGATTGGGAAAAAGATTAGGGCGGTGGCTCCGGATTATATACATATCGCCACGGAAGGTCCTCTTGGTCTGTACGCTAGATTTTATCTTGACCGGCACCATCGTAGGTACAATACTGCTTACCATACTAAATTTCCTGAAGGATTAAAGAAGCTACTGGGTATCCCAGAAAGTATTACATGGAAGTATGTTCGTTGGTTTCACAAACATTCGGGACGTGTATTAACCACCACTGACAGCATGGTCAAAGAACTGCGAGCCAATGGGTTTTGGGGAGATATCAAATCATGGACACGCGGTGTTGATCGCAGTATATTTTTTCCAATGGACATCACTGCTGAGACTCGACCTGTGTTGGTATGTGTTGCTCGAGTCAGCAAAGAAAAGAATCTTGAAGATTTTTTTGAACTCAATTATCCTGGCGCACACAAGATCATGGTCGGCGATGGTCCCATGTTGGACACATACCGGAAGCAATACCCAGATGTGGAGTTTGTAGGATTTAAAACAGGCAGCGATCTGGCTCACTACTATCAATTGGCAGATGTGTTTGTATTCCCTAGCAAGTGGGAAACATTTGGCATTGTCATGATTGAAGCTATGGCCTGCGGAACACCTGTTGCCGCCTATCCAGTACAAGGACCGCTTGATGTAGTTGAACAAGGCGTCACTGGATTTGTAAATGAAGATTTAAAATCTGCTGTAACTAGTTGTTTGCAACTAGACAGGAAACAAGTACTAGCAGGCAGTCAACGTTGGAGTTGGACAAACGCCTGGGCTATATTCCGCGACAATCTTACTCCGCTTTAATCTTCGTAGTCTTGTCTTAGGTCGGGGTCGATTAATTGTCCCTGCATCAAATATATAGGACTCTTGCGATAGATAATGGCATCATGAAATGGGTCCGTTAGTATCTTAATACACCATACTAACGCAACACGACGGCTTTGTATAGCAGTAAGTTGTATCATACGAAACACCACAGCAGCAACACCTAACCATAGCCAGCCCATGCCCACACGATTAAAAAATGTCATTGTGTCTTGTGCAGGCACTAACAAGTTCATAGTTTCAGCATCAAAGAATGCCAGCAACGGAACGGCCAACCAACAAGCAATTAATACTCGTTTACGTTTTAAATTATATCCAATTTTGATTTCTTCTTTGTGCTCTTGTGTAGCTTGATTGTATGTGTCATAATCTTTTGGTTCAAAAAAGAAATGACCTGCTTGTCTTGTGGTCATTGAGATTAACCAGGCTATGTATGCGCTGACTACAGGATCAACAAACAAATAAACATATGCTATTATAAATGATAGAGCACTGATTAAGTGTAAGAATTGATTAATACGACTATGGTGATAGTAGCGATGATCGTCCCATCGCTGTTGACGCAGTGTTTCCAGTATAGACATATAGTGTTCCTTGTGTGGTATTTATTAGTTAAAAATATTTTTCTAAGGTTGTAACACAATTTTAATATTAATGCATTTAAACATTAATATTCTAAGTGTAATATTTGTGTAATGATTATATCTGTAAATACGTGTGTGCAATGCACACACTCAAAATATAAGGAGCACATTATGAGATTAGAAGACCTAGCCGCAAGATTAGTAGCCGTAGAAGCCAAGTTAGCAACACTAACTGGTACCGCAGTTAACACCGACAGTGCTACGAGCATTGACGAATTAGACGCAAGATTGTCTGTAGTTGAAGTTCAAGTTGAGCAATTAATTGCTGTAAAAACTCAAGAGCACGTTGACGCTATTGTTGCCGCAGTAGCACAAGCAATCGAAAGCATTGAAGATGCAGTCGCAGAAGTAGTTGCACTATCCCCAAGTGCCGACCACGCAGATGCTGCCGACATCGTTGCCGACGTTGTTCAGGCACAAGCAGAAGCAGACCCAGTTGCTCATGAAGAAGTTGCTGACATTGTTTCGGCCGCAGTTCAGGCAGTTGTTACTGCTGAGCCAGAAGTTGTTACAGATCCAGTAGCAATTACAGCCGCTATTATGGAAGCAGTTGCCGATATGCCAGTGCCAGCACCAGAAGTTGCAGCAGAAGTTGCAGCCGCAGTTGCCGAAGTTATTGCAGCAGCAACAGGTGTTGAACAAGTTGCTCCCGAAGTAGCTCAACAAATTGTTGAAGCAGTTGCCACTCCAGCGGATCCAGCACTAGACGCTATCGAAGCACGTTTAAACGTTGCTGAAGCTAAAGTTGACACTCTATTGGGAAAGTAATTTCCGGATTCAAGCAACTATTCAACAAATTTTTCAAGTAAAAAGAAAGGTAGTTTAGGCTACCTTTCTTTATGACATAAATATTTTTATGATAACAACAGATGAACAAGCCTGGGTTGCCGCAGAAGTTAACGACCTTTGGTTATTTGATAAATTAATTCTATCTCGAAAATTGGGCTATGTATGTGGCCCTGCAGGGGTTCCTGTACCCAAACCGGGCAACTACATTGTTAGACCTATTAGCAATCTTAAAGGAATGGGAATAGGTGCTAGTATTCGTTATATAGAACAATCAACAGACTATATACCAGCTGGCTACTTTTGGTGTGAAATTTTTGCAGGTAGGCACGTAAGCGTAGATTATAACTATGGTACACCTATATTAGCTGTTGAGGGATTTAGAGAGCCCGACGATCCTTTGTATCGTTTTTCTAAATGGGTTAAAGTCAACGACCTATATCATATACCATTGGAAGTATCGGTGTTGCGTAAATTTGAGCATGCCAACGTTGAATTTATTGGCAACAAAATAATCGAAGTTCACCTGAGAGGTAACCCAAATTTTGTCTACAATAACAGCATAGCTATACCCGTTTGGGAAGATATGGCTGTTGAAGAAACAGACACTCTGCGTTTTATTTCTTCCCCATACTATCTAAGAAAAGGTTTTCTAATAGATTAATATACCTACTATACTTTTAGCCCGTTTTTGATTAAATACGGTTACTAGCAATAGGAGTTATATAATGATTAGAAAAATCCTCACAGGGGCCATTACTTTAATGTTTGCCTTGGGCATTCAGGCGCAAACTGTAATCAACCAAGGTGGTTACGATTCTAAAAGTTTAGTGGATACTAATAGTACCAGCACCAGTACGAGTACCGTTAATACCAACAACGTCAACAGCGGTACCATAACCAATATCAATCAAACTACAGTTGGTAGTACTAGCGTCAATACCAATAACAATAATAATGTTAACACAGGTACAATGACTAACAATAATAACAACAATAATGTTATGTCAGGGGCAGTTACATATACCAACAATAATAATAACGTTAATAGTGGAACACAGACTTTTAATAACAATAACGTTAATACTGGTACAATGACTAACAACAATAACAACGTTAATACTAGCACAAGTGCCAGCACCAGTACTAATACAAACAATAACATTAATAGTGGTACAATGACTTACAATAATAACAATGTCAACACAAGCACCAGCGTTAATACAAATAATAATGTCAACTCTGGTACAATGACTTATAACAATAATAATGCCAGTACGAGCGCCGCCACTAATAACAACAATAATGTCAACTCTAGCACCAGCGTTAATACAAATAATAATGTCAACTCTGGTACAATGACCAACAATAATAACAATGTCAATACCAGTGTTAGTACCAATAACAATGTTCAGAGCGGTAGCATGACCAACAACAATGTTAATCAAAATACGTCAACTAGTAATAATGTTAACACTAACATCAATAGCGGTACAATGACTAACAACAACGTTCAAAGTGGTAGTATGACCAACAATAATAATAATGTTAACTCATCTACCAGTGCTAGCACCAATTCTAACAACAATGTTAATCAAAATATCAACAGTGGTACAATGACTAATAACAATGTTAATACCAGTGATATTACACAGCGTGTTATTCAACCTCCACCTACAGCAGTTGCACCATCAATGATGAGTGGCGGCAATGGTGATCTATGTACCACAGGATCCAGTGGTAGTGTACAGACACAGATCTTCGGCGTAAGTGGTGGCGGTACCATACGTGATATGAATTGCGAAAGATTAAAGTTGGCCAAAACATTATATGATATGGGTATGAAGGTAGCAGCGGTGGCTACTATGTGTCAAGACCGTCGTATATTTGATGCTATGATGGCAGCAGGAACACCTTGCCCATACGAAGGTAAGATTGGCGAACAAGCCAAACTAGCCTGGGAAGAAAACAAAGAAAAAGTTCCAGCAGTGGAAGAGGAAAAAATAGATGACACGTATACTAAAATGGGCCTTGGTGCTTTGCTTGGCGCTATCGTTTATAAGTCATTCTAAAGCCCAAACTGTTGATCCTACTACCGGTAATTTAATCAATACCGGTACTACACCTACAGATACAACCAGCATTTGGAACAATGGTGTGTACGTTAGTCAAATATGTTTCCAGGCTGGCCAACCTGGCAATTGCGGCCCTAAGCCCAGTGTTAGACCCGACGGCAGTATCAATTTCAGTTATGGTCAAATAGACTTAAATCAAGTTGTTAATATAAATCGAGCATTGGCCGCAGGTGGTAGTGGAGTACAACTAAGTGGTTTTAATTTTGGATTTCGTGCTAAAAACGGCAACGGCTGGGATGACGGTAGGCAAGATTACTTAGATGCTTATGTTAAGTTTTATAATACCGCCGGTACCCAGGTTGCCGCATATGATTACCTAAGTCATACTAACGCCAAATACAACTGGACTGATTTCAACTTTAGTGAAACATTTGCCAATCCTATAGCGGCTACAAACTATAGCAATGCACGAGTTGGCTTTGTTGGTAAGGACAATAACTTTTGGGCTGGTAATTATGGTCCAGAAATTACCAACGTTAGTTTTAGTTTGAAATATAGAGTTGATCCTTGTAGTCTTAATCCTGCATACAGTCCTAATTGCTCAGGATTTAGTAGCGTAGTCACTAGTGGTAATTTAGTAAATTCAAATTTAATGTCCAACGGTGATATAGTTTACAATTCATTTGCTATCAATACAGCACTTAAAAGTTCTGGAGCAGGTGTTGAAGTATACGGTTTCAACTATGGTTATAATTATAGTTTAGGCAATGGTACAAGGACCAACGAATGTGTAAGTTGGGATAATGCTTTTACCTGCGGCGCCTACTTAACTAACAATCCGAATGCTACTATGAGAGTACGATTAACCAACAGTAGCAATGATGTAATTTATACTGCCACACAAAGTAGAAGTACTCCTAATACTGCTGAAAATGTTTCATATCAGTTCTTACTTGCCAGTACAACAAATTCATTATCATTAGGTAATTTTACACTAGGTGCTAGTACATCGGGTAATGCGGCAATTCAAAATATGTATGTTAATGCTCTTTATAAACCAGACCCGTGTGTGACTAATCCTTTGTCAAGTACCACTTGCCCTGGTTATGCCGTTGCCTATGCTAAAAATATGATCTTAGGTTCAACTGTAGCAAGTGCCAGCGCCCCAGCAGCGCCTGCACCAGCAGCGGCATCTCCAGAAGTAGCACAGTCTGCACCAGCATTAGCAAGTCCTGATCCTGCACAACCACAACAACAAGCACAACAGCAACCCGCCCAGCAATCACCGCAACAACAGTCGGCAAGTACTGGACAAGATCCAAATCAGAATCCAGTGGTAGCACAAGATAATCCAGCACAGTCTAGTCCACAACAAGCAGGACCAGCACCTACAACTCCACAACCTGCAGGCGGTCCTCCACAGACAGCACAGTCTGCACCACCTACAAGTTCTGGGCCACAACAAGCAGGTCCAAGTAGAGCAGATGGTCCTAGAATGACGCCAGGTGCTGCATTAAATGTAGCAAGGGCTGCGCAGGAGAGAGATAAGGCCACACAACAGATGGCGGTACAAAATGCTGTCAGGATAATAGAAAGTTCAACTCAACAATCACAGGCCACCGCCGCTGCTGCTATTGCATCATTAAATGATATGAGTGCTAATAGCGCACAGTCTGCGGCCCAATTTTCTAGTCAGTCTACACAGGCATCTATACAATCATTTGTACAACCAAATCAACCACAACAGGTTATGCAGGTATCTAATACACAATCATCACAGTCCAATAAAGGATTACAACAAAGTCAACCGCCTGTTGAAATACAACAAGCATCAATGCAGTCTTTTGCCAGTATTGGACAGATACAACAACCACTATATACAAGTGCTCAACAGGATACACAATCTTCTATGGTGAATATAACAAAACCACCTGTTGTTTTATCTCAAGAAACTACTGCTCAAACGGTTGGCGCCACAGGGCTTGTAGCCAAGACTAATCCAATTGGATTTAACCTGTATAGTTTAAATACTAATGTACAACCAGCACCTACGCCAGTTATGCAATTTCGTACAGAAACAAAATCAACCGAAGTTGAAGCACCCGCAATACAAATAGCCAGTTTTGGCAGTGTTAAAGCCGGTAACCCATTGTCAGATTTAATGCAGCAACGGTTTGAAATGATGCAAGAAAATATACAACAGCAGACTAGTAGTGTTAATAAAAATGTACAACCAAACGATTTAGCCGGTGGTGTGGATATTGCCAGTATGGCACTACAACCAAAAGGATTCGAGGCTTACTCGTTTACGATCAAGGATGCGACTTTTTATGAACCTAAAGAAGTTTATAAGGGTCAAACAGTAGTCGATAATGTAAGGGCGTTACGCCAAATGAGCAGCGACAGTTTGCACAAGCAAATGGTCGACAGCCAATATAAATTAGGAGAATGAAATGTCAGAAGATATTAAAAGTGTAGATGCAAAGGTTGACGAACTAGAAGCGGCCGCAAAAAAGTACGCAAGTAAAGATACGGTAATCAGTATTGGTGGGTATGAATTTACACCAGCTAAGTTAATGGTAGCGTTTACTATTGTGTCATCATTGCTAGGTGGACTGTATGGGGCTTTTGAAGTTTACAAAGACTACGTTGGTATGAAGAAAAAGATCGGAGAATATTCAGCACCAGACTTATCTGGTTTTGATAAACGCCTGTCTATTATTGAAGAGACTAGTACCAAGACTAGCGACTATACCCGTGATATTAAGAATGATTTGAAAGGCGATATCCGCCGCAATGAATCAGTAACTGAACAAGTCGAGCGCAGTGTTAAGCAAGCCCAACGCGAATCCGAAGGTGAAATGCGAGATATGCGTAAAGGTGTCAGAGAAGATTTAGATAAGGCTCGTGCAGAAGCAGCGGCGGTACGTGCCGAAATGGCACAGGCCCGTAGAGAAATCAGTACTGAAACACAGCAGTTAAAGAAAGAAGTTACTAAAGAAGTGGAAGTTTTGAAGAAGGAACTTGATCAAAAGATCCAAAAAGCTATAGATAATCCACTAGCTAACAAGTAAACACTATATATAATGGTACAAAAGCAGCGTATTTTTCTTTTGGGAAATTAATATTTGATTAAATACTATCAGTGCAGTAAAATGTGCTTAAGATCCTACTTAGGTAGGATCGATTAACAAAAGGAAATTTTATATGAAGAAAATCGCAATTGCGGCAATGTTAGCCGCTGCATCAGTTGTTGCATCCGCACAAGTTGCCGTTTACGGTAAACTACGGGTCTACGAAGAATCAAGCAAAGTCGGAACTGCTGACGCAGTGACAGCATTAACAAACGACTCTAGCCGTTTAGGATTCAAAGGAACTGAGGCTTTAGGTGGCGGACTATCTGCTAACTTTACAATCGAAACTGGCATTGGTGGGGATGCTCCGGCAGCAAGTACACTAGGCGATAGAACTATGCAAGTAGGACTATCAAACAAGTTAGGTTCAATTGGTTTAGGTCGTGATAAGCATACTATCGCACGTACACTCGATAACTATGATGCAATGTGGAATGTATACGGTTCTAGTACCGCAGTCATTCATGCTGCTCAAGGTTCACGTTTGAGTAATGCTATGTTTTTATCTGCTAGTCCAATCGCTGGATTAACCGTTAACTACATCAATAGCAACAGCGAAGTAGCAGGTGTTACAAATGCACAGGCTTCTAGTATTGAATATACACGCGGACCTATCTCTGCTACTATAGCAAGTTTCGACAACGGAACAACAAGTAGTTCTACTCTTTATGGTGCAAAACTTAGTGTACCAAAAGTAGGCACTACTGTATTTGCTATGTACTCAGACGATAAAGTTGCAGGCGTAACTTCGCAAGGTAAGAGCGTTGGTATTAACCAGCCATTGAGCCCAACTTTAACGGCTCTTGCTAGCTACGGTGAAAATAACACCACAAAGGCTTATGACCTAGGTGCTACTTTAAACCTAAGCAAGCGTACAATGGTACATGCTCGTTATGTTAAAGAAGATTCAACATCTACTACAACCAAATTAGGTTTGGGACTAGAACACAATTTCTAATCCGGTAGATTGATAGATCAAAAAAGGTAACTTAGGTTACCTTTTCTTTTGACTTAATAGTTAATAGGTGTTAAAATTAGTTTTTAACTGGAATCATATGTACCATTTGATATTTAAATATCTGGCAATTATAATTACTGTATTTTCTGCTATAATGATATGGTGGCACTGGGATCACCATGAAGTGTCAGCCTGGATAGTGGCATTCGGTGGTTGGTTAAATTACTCTTTAGATATGATTCAGAAAGACAAAAACAATGAATAAAACAATTTACACAGAAGTTGAAGTCGATGTTGACTTGGGCGACTTTGACACAGACGATCTAATTGAAGAATTAGAAAGCCGTGGAGAATTATCTTTGCGCACTGGTCCTGGTCCATATGATAGTAAAGAACTAGTAGAACAAATCTGGATGCTTCGCCGTAACGGTCAAAACTATCAACGTCAATTAGACGATTTAGTTTATGCCGTAACTGGTCGTATTATATGACTCCCGAGTACAAAAAACTCAAACGAGATATTTCTCGTAAAGTTAAGCTAGCAAACAAATACCACAAAGAAGTAGTAACATTACTTGCACAATGCCCACACGAAGAACTTGCGGCTAAACATGCTACAGTTGGCGGGCAAGTAGAAAAATGGCAAGAATGCAAGCTATGCAGTCAAAAAATATATTCTGAGCAAAAATAGCCTGTAATTTGCACATAGTTGGTTAGTCCTATATGTCAAGATCCATAAATATAACAATATTGAGGATTTTATTATGGCAACAGGCTACGGAAGTACAACATCAACTAGCACAGTCGGGGTTCAGGTCGCCACTCTTACCTGGGTAGTAACTGATGTCTCCGATTATCGTGTCGGAACTCGTGTTCGTGTAATAGCTGATAGTTCAAATTATGTTGAAGGTATTATTAGTGTTATTTCTGGGAATAATATAACAGTAGTAGGTGACTTTGCCTTTGGTTTTGGTCCTAGGAATAGATGGACGTTTTCTTTAGCTGGTCAACGCGGTGCTGCCGGCGATACAGGAGCAGTTGGTGCAACTGGTGCCAACGGTGCAACTGGGTTGTCGGGTGCCAAAGGTGCAACTGGTGAACCAGGTATCCCGGGACTTTATGCTGGAGTTGGGGCAACTGGTTCCCCTGGCGCTAAGGGTGCAACTGGTGACAATGGTGCAACTGGACTTACTGGATCTACTGGTCCAACTGGACCCACTGGTGCAACAGGCCCAACAGGCCCTACGGGCCCCACGGGTACAACTGGACCAACTGGACCCACTGGCGCAACCGGAGTTGGCGCAACTGGCATTGTTGGCCCAACTGGACCCATTGGTGCACCTGGCGCAACAGGACTTAAAGGTGACCCCGGTATAGATGGCTCGCCTGGCGGTGCTACAGGTGCAACTGGATTTGGCTTAAATTATAGAGGTGAGCATGCTGCTGGTACTGAATATAGCGTAAGCGACATTGTTTCGTATAGCGGGGCAACATATATTGCAATTTCTTATAATTTTGATGCTAATATTTACCCGTATGACACCACTTATTGGAATTTATTTGCCGGTAGAGGTAGTAGAGGACTTACTGGATATATAGGTAGTCGTGGTGCTACTGGCGTTCTTGGTCCGATTGGTGCAACAGGTCTACTTGGTGCCACTGGCGTTCTAGGGCCGATTGGTGCAACAGGTGCAACCGGCATTGGTGCAACTGGAGGCAAAGGCTCCACTGGGTCAACTGGACCTGTAGGTCCAATGGGTATGCAAGGTATTTCGGGACCTGCAGGGGGCGCAACTGGATACACAGGTAGTCGTGGTGCAACTGGTATTCAAGGTACCAACGGGTCAACAGGTTCCACTGGCGCAACTGGCCCACAAGGAACACCCGGTGGCGCAACTGGCCCAATTGGGCTCACTGGCGCAACTGGTCCACAAGGTGCAACTGGTTTTGGTGTTAAGGGCTCAACTGGCGTAACTGGTACACAAGGTGCGACCGGACCCACTGGTATTACTGGAACTATAGGTGCAACTGGAGCAACTGGTGACACTGGGCCCACCGGACCCACCGGACCCACTAGCGATACAGGTCCTACTGGGCCCACTGGTGCCACTGGCCCTGCGGGCGCAACTGGTATGGGTTTTTCAATTGCAAAAACTTATCCTAGTATAGCCGATTTAGAAGGTGATACTGCTCCTACTGGTATAGAATCGGGGCAATTTGCAATTATAAACAACAACAATGTAGACGACTCCGACAATGCCAGGGTATATGTTTGGAATGGAGTTGTATATGCATTTGTTACAGATTTGTCTGGTGCAAATGGGATCACCGGGCCAAGAGGTGCAACTGGGTATATAGGCAGCAGAGGTGCGACTGGTTCAAATGGTCCAACGGGTCCCACCGGGCCAGCTGGCGCAACCGGTGCCAATGGCACAGGATACGAAGAAGTATCATCAACTAGTGCTATAACTGTTGGAACAGGTACTAGACAATTTACTGTTAACAAAGTTGGTGCCTATACCATTGGCACAAGAATTATAGCAAGTTACACTACCAATCCTGCTATTAGCATGGCAGGATTTATAACAGGTATATCAGGAAATGTTATCACTACCACAATAGATGTAATTACAGGATCGGGTAGCTATTTTTCTTGGAGTTTGTCTGTAGTAGGGAGAACTGGTGCAACCGGACCCACTGGACCTACAGGACAAACTGGCCCAACTGGTGCTGGGCTTGCAGGTGATAGAGCAGGTTTAAGATTTTACTTTGATTCTAGTACTAGCGCAGGGCTAGGAAGTCAAGGAAGTTTAAGATTTAATTCTTCCAATACCGGAACCATTAATACTATGTACATAAACGTACTAGAAGTAAATGGTGCAAATCAAAGCAACTATATAGCACAATGGGGAACTCCTGTTAGCAATATTAAAGGTCAGTTATATATAAAACCAGCTGGAATAGACAGTGCATTAACAAGTATATGGAATGTGTCGGGAGTTACAAGCAATACTACCTACTACTCAGTGTCTGTTTCTTATGTCAGTGGTACATTGCCGACTGCTGGTAGTCAACTAGCTATAGAATTTATTACCACCGGAGACAAGGGTGATAGAGGAGCAACCGGATTTACAGGACCCACTGGTATTATGGGTTCCACAGGTCCTACTGGGCCCACCGGACCTGTATCAACTACGCCTGGGCCAACTGGACCTATCTCAACTGTAGCAGGCCCTACCGGGCCCACAGGGCCAACTGGTCCACAAGGACCAACAGGCCCATCGGCAATTTTAACCGTCGGGACCACTGGTGCAACAAATACCATTAATTTATCTAACCAGTCATTATTGTTCAGTGGCGGTACTTCGCCGATTACAATAACACCAACAGTGGACGGTATAACACTAGGGTTGGGCACTGCAATAACTGCCAAAATAACCGAACCACTTGTTAATATTACAAGTCCGGGCGCATCAATTACGCCAGACTGGAGTACAGGTAGTGTAATTGTCTACACATTAGATGCAAGTTTTACATTAAACTATCCAACTAATATGCCAATTGGATCAACTATGACACTGATAATGCAGCAAGGTGTAACTGGCGGTAGAATTATGACAGCGTCGGGATTTAAGTTTGCCGGAGGAGTTAAAGATTTGAGTTCGGCTGCCAATTCAATTGACATGGTAAACATATTTAAAGCAAGTTCATCGTTGTACTTGGTTGCAATTTCTTCAGGATACGTTTAATGCCTAAAATGAATCATCAAGGTTTTTGGGCCAGTGGCGGTGGCGTAGTACCGGTTAGTCCAACAGTTACTCCAATTAGATATACATCCGAATTCCTAGTAGGAACTTATTCATTTACCGACGGTAAAGACTTAGATACTAGGACATTTCTTTCTTCGCCAACGGGTGCAATGACAGATTACATTGGGTGGAACAGGAGAGGAACATCTGGCGGCATAGTGCAATGGGGCGGGGATAATACTGGTGTAGGTCTTGAATCGGTTGCCATTGATGTAACAGCATTTAAAACAGCATATCCTACTAAATCTACTATTATTGTAGATTTCAGATGTTTTTGGTATAATACAGTTGGGGTTAATCCAGTGACACTTTCTTTAGTGTTGTACAAAGGCGGAAGTTTAGTTAAATCAGGATACGGCTTTACCAATCCAACGGCTGGATCTTCTAAAACTGTAAGTTCAACGGCAAAAACTATTACATTAAAAAACACAACAACGGCTTCCAATGGACAAGGTTTAGCCAGATTAACCTATAACGTATATTCTGGGGTGGGCTGGATGGATACAGCAATCACATAAAACCCTATTCATGCCGGTTTGTTTATAACGATAAATATAAGTAAATCGGAGATTTAAACCATGACAGCGTTTTATACGACTACATCAGACGACATAGATCTAAAGGAACTAGTTAATATAGGCACCCTAGTTATACAATTAGGGGCAGAAGGCTATAGTGATTTTGTACTAGGGTCAAGGGTACGTGTTGTTGCGGTTAATGCGAACGATCCAAATTCTGGATTGTTTGGGGAATACTTCGAAGGTTTTTGCTACGGATCTAGTGCTACTTTTGAGGGGCACGGCGGCAACACCACTGAAATGCTAGTAGGCCAACTAATAGCATTTGGAACAGGTAATTATAACAATTGGATAATAACTTTAGCAGGTGGAGTTGGCGAAATTGGTGCGACTGGAATGCGTGGTCTAAGTTCAGGAAGCACAGGACCAATTGGTTCCACTGGCCCAAGGGGGTCAACCGGAGCAACTGGTATTAACGGTGCAACTGGTGCAACTGGTTTAGTGGGTGCAACTGGTACTGCAGGTTTGCCAGGGACCGTTGGGCCCCAAGGGATACGCGGATTAATTGGTGCCAGTGGTCCCACTGGCCCTACCGGGCCGCGAGGCTTGATTGGCCAAAGCGGATTACGTGGGTTGACAGGTGCCACTGGGCCGCAAGGTATTTCGGGACTATTTGCTGGCCGCGGAGCCACAGGGATACCGGGCGCAACTGGCCCAACTGGACCTAGTGGAGAATTTGCTGCCATGGGCGCAACTGGCCCAACTGGACCTACCGGTGCCACTGGGTCTGGCGCTACTGGACCTACCGGTGCCACTGGGTCTGGCGCTACTGGTGCTACTGGTATTTGGAAATACACCGAACCATTGACACAAAAAACTGGAGTTTCTGGGTACGTTGAATGCGATTTTACCAGTGGGTGTACATTTTATTTTAATAACACAATTGGTGATATACTTCCAAATTTTACAAATGTACCCGCTGTTGCAAATACAACTATAGTAATGGTATTGTTTATACAGCAAGGGTCACAACCAGTGGATGTTATTGATGTGCAAATAAACGGGTCAACACAAAGCATACTATGGTTGCACAATAGCGTACCAGTTGGAACCGCAAATAAATTAGATGTTTTTACAGTAGGACTGATACAGAGTACTGCCGGAACATTTACAGTAACTGCACAAGCGGCTAGTTACGGATAAAATATGTTTTTTTCAAGCGTTGCATTTCATTACAAAACACATAATGTACCTGCTGTTGATTATTTTCCTGGTGGACTCAGTGGTGGTACATTAATACCATATTTTGGGCGACCCACACAAAGTGTATTTGATGCAGGGTGGAAATACTTTGAATGGTGGAATTTGCCCGGGATTGGCCTACAAGTTCAACCTAAGTATTATATTAGAAATACAAGAAATCAGTCTTATATTAAAACTATATGGCCTGGCCAGCAAAGTTATATTCAAATTAATTACACTGGCACCAGTGGGCAACACACCGGGCAGTCTGGTGCAATGTTCAATGGAAGTATCTATGCAGACAATGCATTTACGGGCAGAAATAGTTACGGAAACGACCCGTCTCTTGCAACGACCTCCAGCGGCGAAGGCGCAGCGGGTGCGCACTGGCATAGTGGGGCAATGTGGTATCCGTCAAATCCAGGATTCACCCCCCAGGACCCTGACAAAGTTATATCAATGGCCACGCAGAATATTACATTTTTGCAAGCTACTAAAAAAGTAACTAAAATACCAGTTAACGGACTAGTATTTAAAGAAACCAGCATTGCTGGTTTTATTCCATTTTATGCTAATGCTAGTGTAAAGTTGACCGGTACTGCAATGTACTTAGCAGCACCAGATGAGAATGCATATGGAGTTTTTGGTTCAAATATTGCAACTCCGGGCAATTATATTGTAAATCGTACTGGTACAGCCGGCGGCAATGGGGAAGGCGGTCATACTCATATTGGATCAAGTTATAATCTTGCTGTGTCGGGTCAAGGATATAATACTGCATATGCAGGTGGCGATCATACTCACCCAGCGTCAGGATTTTTAAGCCAAAGTAGTATAGACAGTTTATTGTTAAACTTATGGAAGGCAGTAGTAGCCACTGTACCAACTCAAGATATGATTGTAATGTATACAGGCGATTTAACAAAGATCACAGGCGGCTGGTTTTTATGTGATGGTAATAACGGAACAGTTAATATTGACGAATCGGCAGTAATAGGATACAGTACAGGCTCTGCTTGGCTACAAAGAACAACTTCAAATAAATACGCTAGCGGGCAAGTGGGAGTAAGTAGTAATTCAAGTCATACACATAATGCTGGGCAAATTATTGGTGGGCACGGCGCAGCGCCTGCATACCATAATAGTTATGCGTGGAATCACAATCACACTGTAACCGTTAGTAGTAATGCATTTGTACCGGCTACTATTAATGTAGCGTTCATTCAATATAAGGGATAATTTATGTCAGATACAACGGAATTTTCATATATTACTATAAATTTCTATCATTCAAATTTTTGTATTAAAGCCGGCGAACACATGCACCTTTGGGAAAACGCCGAAGAATTTTTAAAAGATACAGGATTTCCGTTTAAAGATACAGTTAGAATGTTAAGTTACGAACCTGATCGTAATTTCTTTAGTGTGGAAACTCCTGATGGAAAATATCACTGTGACACTACTAGTGATGAATTTAAATGGTGTCAAAATAATTTACCATTTTTAGCAGAACTTACAGAACGACTGGCTATTAAAAATAAGCCGGTCGTTACCATGGGAATGGTTAGAACTAGTAATTTATACTCGTCTGATTGGATTTTACAGCGTCATCAAGAAGAAAAGTTATTGGGCATTCCACAAACTTACACCGACGATCAAGTGTTGTCTGTATTACAGTACAGACAACTATTACGAGAATTTACTAAATTTTATGATTTAAGTACACCAGCCGACCAGGTTTCATGGCCTGTTAGCCCAATATTAGAAATTAATAATAGTATTAAATAAAGGAGATAACTATTATGGCAACGACAACAGTAGGATTTACAGGCAGTAGAGGTATTCAAGGTAATGTTGGATTTACAGGCAGTAGAGGGTTAACAGGATTTACAGGGCCAACAGGAGTGGCAGGAGCGGCAGGAGCCAAAGGTGCAACCGGTACTGGTCTTGCTGGCCCAGCTGGGTCACCTGGCATTGTTGGTGCAACCGGTGGCCTAGGGGCCACTGGTCCAAGAGGATTCTTAGGCAGCGAAGGCGCAACCGGACCAGCTGGTAGCACAGGGCTACAAGGAACACCCGGCGGTGCGACCGGGCCAAGAGGGTTAACTGGTTTCAATGGACCAATTGGCCCAACTGGTGATACTGGACCAATTGGTGCAACTGGCCAAATGGGCGAAATAGGTGCTACAGGATTTGATGGCAACGTTGGTTACACTGGTAGCCAAGGTGACACCGGAGCAAGAGGTACCATTGGAAACACTGGACTTACTGGTGCAACTGGATTCACTGGACCCACTGGTATCACTGGCAATGTTGGATTTGTGGGCAGTCGCGGTATAACAGGTAACATTGGATCAACTGGGCCCACTGGCAATACTGGAACTGCCGGGCCCACTGGAATTACTGGTAATGTCGGATTTGTAGGCAGTAGAGGATTGTCGGGCAATGTTGGCTACACTGGTAGCATTGGTGTCACCGGACCCACTGGACCCACTGGTATCGCTGGTATCACCGGAAACATTGGTAGCACGGGGCCAACCGGACCCATAGGTTTTACAGGTAATGTAGGACCAACTGGCTTTACTGGAAATACTGGTTATACCGGTAGTCGTGGTGCATTTGATGCCGTTGGTTATACTGGTAGCATAGGACCAACAGGATCTTCGGCAGTAGGAACTCGTTCAACTGTTTCTATTACTACGACTAGTTTAACAAACAACGACACGAGATCAATTGATTTTGATGGATTTAAGGGATATAATTTATATAGTATTAATGTTGACGGTGGCGCGGCCTGGGTAAGATTGTACACCAACGACGCTAGCAGATTGGCTGATGCAAGCAGAAATATAAATGTCGATCCGGCAAACGATGCCGGTGTTCTAGTAGAAGTTGTTACAACTATTAGTAATCAAACAATTAGGATAAGCCCAGCTATGATGGGCTACAACGATGAAGATCCACCAACTGCTAATATTCCAGCTGTAATAACTAATTTAAGCGGGTATACTTCAACGTTTACGGTTACACTTACACTAGTTCAAACGGAGCAATAATATGAAAATGTTATCATCTGGGTCCTCAACATCTGACGAATTAATTGAATTCGTTGTGACAGTTAAAACAACGGATCTACTAGATTCATTCTACGAAGATATGGAAACGCCTGGCGGCGACTTGTATATACCCAACAGGGCGGTAGGAGTATACATGCGTCGTCCTACTAGTCAAAACACGCATTACATGTTAACCCAGGCCGAGGCAGTAGCACTAAGGTTGGATCCTAGAGTTGTAGCTGTTAACCCTGCTGATCTGATACGCAGCAGTAGAAAGTTAACCAGGATTGTAACTGGAGTTACAGAATCGGGTACTGTTGTTTACGATAAAAGCTCCTTTACAGCTAACTTAGATGCACAGTCGACTAATTGGGGATTGTTAAGATCTACTAGAGGTTCACAAATAGCCAACTGGGGTGATAATGGAAATGCTCGAATAACAACTGGACAAACAATCGGTAATGTGTCTATTGCCCCAACGTTAAATCAAGGCGACTCGGTTGTAATTGATAAATCTGGGAAAAATGTCGATGTTGTTATAGTAGATGGTATAAGTGGTGTACCCGAACATCCGGAGTTTGCTGTTAATGTTGACGGCACCGGCGGATCAAGATATGTACAATTCAATTGGCATGATCTAAATAGTATTGCACACAGCTTAGATAACGACAATGCTCAATTATTAGCCGATGATTATTCATACGCAGGTGCAAACGACCCCGGCAATGCCAACCACGGTACTCACACATCAGGTACAGTAGCAGGTAATAATCAAGGGTGGGCCAGTGATGCTAACATTTATCAAATTGATCCGGTTTCTGGAACCATTGATCCTTTGATCATATGGGATTATATCAGAGCATTTCATGCTACTAAACCAATAAATCCCGACACCGGCCGTCGTAACCCTACTATATGCAATTGTAGCTACGGTAGTTCGTTTACTTTTCCACTGTCTGGCACTGATAACGGGTTTGGACCAATTATTGAGGCCACTCGTAGAGGGGTTAAAATTGGCGATTACACGCAGAATACACCATTGACTACTACACAATTAATAAATTCGGGTATATTTTACGTAAACACAAATCAAGTGACTATCCCAATATTATGGGTAGACGAAGATTATGATGTAAAACAAGCAATTGCAGATGGCATAATTGTTGTTGGGGCCGCTGGCAACGAAAGTCAATACATTGACAATTATGGCGGGATAGATTATCTTAACGAACTTGTTTTTACCTACAATGGTACTCCGTATCTGCTTAACTACAATCAAGGCACTGCGCCCGGTGCTGTTAAAGGAGCAATTTGTGTAGGAGCAGTCAGTGGTGACAAAGAGGAACATAAGGGATGGTATAGTAATACTGGTCCTAGAATTGATGTGTTTGCGCCAGGAACTTGGATTGTAAGTTCAGTGGCGGATAGCATAGGCGAAGATTATGGTACTGTACCCGACGTTAGAAATACCGATTACTATCTTGGACGAAGCCAAGGTACCAGTATGGCCACTCCACAGGTTACTGGATTACTAGCATGTATACTAGAAGCATACCCACGTATGACTCCAAAGTTGGCAAAGAAATATTTGAGCTACTATAGTAAATCAAATCAACTAACAGACACCGGCGGAACCACGCCAACTTGGGTAGCAGATGTTAACAGTCTACAAGGTGCAAAAAACAAATATTTGTTTATGCCTAAAGAAAGACAATCACGCGGACTAATGTATCCCAAGAAAAACAGTTGGATCAGAGTTCCTAGTGCCACTACTGTCGTTACGCAAACTGGTGGAAGTATAACTTTCAACGGAAGTGGGCAATATTTGCAAGTTGGGAGCAATGCAGGCGGCGGAGGTAGTAGTGTCGGCGGAAGTTTGAAATTTCAAAAGTCATTGCGCAGTAGTGCTTTTATTTACAGTCCGGCTGGGGCTGCCAACCCCAACACATGGACTTTTATACATAGTTTAACATCTGATTGGACCATTGAAGCTTGGCTCTTTTTTAGTACCACACCAAGTTCAAGTAATGCAAATAACTATACGTCCCAGACACTGCTTGCTAATGCCATTGGTAGTAGTCAAGTTGGATTTTGTATTGATTTTGGTAATGCTAATGCTGGTGGCGGTACAGGCGGGTGTAGTGTACAAATTTATAATGGTACTCCTGGATCTATTTCTCAATGGAATACCGGAGCGAACGAATTTGTTGCCGGCAACTGGTACCATTTTGCATTTAGTTTTGTAACCAGTACCAAAACAGGGTCCATGTATAAAAATGGTGTTAGAATAGTTACAGGTGTTGCTCTAATGCCTGGAAGTCCCGCACAGCCAACTCTTGCGTCGGCTATGTTGCTTGGCAGCGCCTCAACTACTGTAAATCGTGAAAGTACATTTGATGGTTATATTACAAATCTTCGCATAACAACTACAGCATTATACACCGGTACTACTATTACAGTGCCTGCACTAAATTTAGCTAATGTTGCTGGTACAAAGTTACTACTAAATGTTGTTAGTGATGCTGCTAAGTTATCAGACTCCAGTAGCGGTAACGTAACAGTACTCAGTGGTACTTACGATGGCATAAATCACACCCCTGCGTATAACGCTAGTCGGCCAGCCGTTACAACAGTTGTTGGTAGCGACTGGACTTTTTTACACAACGGATTACAAAATTATACCATAGAGTGCTGGTTTAATGCCAGTACTAACTCATATCAGGCATTAATGGGTACAGCCGCTTATACTGGATATAGAGGAATGGAATTTAGCATAAATGGCAACGACGCTGGCACTGGTGGCATACTTGTTGGATTTAACAAAGGTGTTGCAGGTGCTGGAAATAACTCACTCACTGCTACTAGCCCTGGTGTAGTTCAACCCAACAGTTGGAATCATATAGCTGTAACTTTTGTCGCTAGTGGTAAACAAGTTAACATCTTCTTAAATGGAAAATTACAAAATACAAGAGTAATTTCAGGTACTACTGCGCCGGCATCGTATGCATTTAGTGCTGCGGCGCCGACCAATACATTGCTCATTGGGTATGCTGGCCAAGGGTCTGGATATTTCAATGGTTACATGAACAATATACGCATTTCAAAATCTATATTGTATACCATTGACTTTACTCCAACAATACCATTGGCAATTGGTACTGATACTTTTTTATTGTTGCTATCCAATACCAGTAGTAATAAAACCAGTGATCTAATTAGAAGCACTTATATTGTAGATGTTGGAACTGGATACAGTAATAGTGGTCCATCTATAGTTGCAGCAACAAGCAGCGGATCGCAAGGCAATGCATTAAAGTTTGCCGGAGATACTAATATTGCTACAATAGTTCAAGCTGTGCAAGATTTACAAAATCTTTACGATGCAGGAAATTATTCAGGTAACGATGTTACCCAGGCATTGGCAACAATTAACAACTGGCGACAGTATTTAAAAGATACTGGTAATATTGCAGATTGGAATTTTTTACACAATGGTACATCCAGCTGGACTATTGAAATGTGGTTCCGTACAGATTCTGCAGATCCACAATGGTTAACTGGTACCATGCCAATTAACCAATGGACAGCTCGTACTACTACTGTTAATCAATCTTCCAGTGGCATTTATGTAGGGTTGAATCATCCTTACGATTATATATCCGGACAAAATAATAGCAGCCCGGGTAGCATTTTCATAGGAGTTTGGCCAAATGGTATCGGGTGGACTGGCGTAGACTCACCGTGGGGTGCTTGGACCGACCCCGATTCTTTTGAAATTGGTAAATGGAATCATTTGGCAATAACTTTTACAAAGGCTGTCCCAAATTATTTGCCCGGTTATAGGCTAACAATTTATGTTAATGGATTTAGAGAAGACCAATGGACCTACGCCTCATATAGTTCGTCTCTTCCTGACGCAACAATGGAAGCGGCGTCAAAATTATGGTTGGCCGACGACGGAACTGTGCCTACATTTGTAACATCTGGACTCGGCGGCGGTTATGTGCCAAATATTAGACAATTTCAATCAGAAAACTACATCGAACCATTCAAAGGGTCTATATTAGATTTTCGTATTACGAAATCTGTGGTTTATCCAAATAACTTTGATGTGCCAACAACGCAATTGACTATATTGTCAAATACAGTATTTTTAATAAACAATACTGTTTCAAATCTTCTGGCCAATATCACCCCGATTACCTACACTACTCCAAGTTCGTATGGGGTTACTCAAATTGCCTATAGTCCTCTCATTGAAGCTACTGGTAACTCAACAATAATTAGTGCTGCAAACTATGTTGGACCAGCCGATGCATTTATTACCTCTGGCAGTGGTTCGGGTCCTACCGATGACGGTTATGTTAGATGTAATAGTACCAATGGTTTATTACCGTTTACTGTTAAATATCTTGGGGACAACTATACAGAGATTGATATCAATACAAATGGGTATGTAACTTTTGGAGAAAACTCCGGATCTACTATTTACAATGGGCTTAGTGCTAGCGTTCCATCTTCACCAAAGATATTCTTCGGGGCCGGGGACAGAGCAACTTATAATCTAACTCGAAGTTTAACTGGTGTAGCGGGCAGTAGAATTCTAAGTTTTTACCAAATTGGCGGAGTAGATTTTCACTATCCTGATGCACAAAATTATGCCTGGGCCGTTAGATTTTATGAAGCTACCCCCGATCAAATTGATATGTCCATGCCATCAACACCATATGATGGAATTTATGGCGTATATACCGCTACTAGTTTGGCTTATGAATTTCCTGTTGCATCGGGACGATTCACTCATAGACTAAGTGCTGTGGCAGGAACTACTGTTACTATTTTGCGCCAGGGACTAGACAATAATGGTAATGTAAGTGTACAATTTGGATCTTTACCATATTCAGGTACTACTTCCTATACGCCGGCTATTCCAGTGTCATCCAGTACTAACTTTTTAACTTTCAATGGTCTGAATTCATATATAACAATTGGTAATGCAGCCGACTGGAAGTTTCTGCATAACGGTCAACAGGATTGGACTTTTGAATGCTGGTTCTATAATGTTAATTCTGGTCTGCAACCACTGTTTGCTACAGCATTTAGCAGCGGGCATTCAGGTATAGAAATTGTACTTAACAATTATGTTCCCGGAATTGGCGGCGCTAGTGTTTTCTTTGACAGAGGTGTCGGTGGTGGTTTACAAACTGCTCCATCCACACCCCCTGGTGCATTTCCACTGGACCAATGGAATCATATAGCAGTAACATTTACTACTGCTAACAAAGCAACGCAACCAGTGAAGATTTATGCTAATGGAGTAGCACAAACTTTAACCAATACAGGATCGGAGTCCGTTGCTGGATTTGCATTCTCTAGTGCTGATCCATCAAATACATTAACCATTGGCCGTGAATTGACCTATAACACCTACTGGCAAGGTTACATGACAAATATACGTGTTGTAAAATCTGTAGTTTACACAGGCGATTTTGCAGTCCCAACCACCCAACTTGGAACAGAACAAACTGCTGGCGTAAACATTGCAGCCTTTACTAGAGATAAACTATCTCTGCTGATTAGAAATGACATGAACACTGTATCTCGCGATGTTACAATTAGTGCGCCATGGCCTCAACTGGTCAACAACGTTCTTTCTGCAGCCTCCGGCTCGTCTATATTTTCAGGTGCATCAACACAAAATATTTTTAACTTTCCTGGAGCAGGCCAGTATTTAAGTATGTACAATACCTACACATGGGGATTGCTAAGTCGTGAACTCAATTCTTTTACATTTGAAATGTGGATATACCCAACGTCTTATTCTGGACCAAAAGGGCACGGACGTATGATATTTTCCAATGGTGCGGAAAGCGGTTTGGACACTGATGGATACTGTCTGATAATCAATTCCAATGGTATTTTAAGAGGCATGGCCCGATCTGGTGGAGTATATTACTGCTCTTATCCTAGTTCATCGACCGCGGTCCCGCTGAATGCTTGGAGTCATGTTGCATTTACCCGACTATGGAACAGTAACCCATCGCAGACCACTTACAATGTCTGGCTTAACGGAGTAAAAAATACAGTAAATTCGCCACCAAGTTATAACAAGGGCAACCCGCAACAATCAGCAAGAATGGGTAATCCCAATTTTCCTATTTACATAGGACACGAATCATTCAATAACGGCCAATGGAATGATGATTTTGCTGGATATATGACAAGTATTCGATTTACAGAAAGTCAGTGTTATCTTACCAATTTCACTCCGTCATTTCCAAATTTTCCTAGCCCCGACGGGTGGGATCCTTACGTAAAATTATTATTACGCAACGGAATAAGCATTGACGCAAGCAATGCTTTTGCCGGAAATGCACAACCTATTACTAACAATGGTATAAATGGTTCCTACGTAACTGTCATATCAACACCACTTAATCAAGTACCTTGCAATGTGTTAACTTTTAACAACACAACCACAGCGAGTAAATATTTAACAGTAGCCAACGATGGTTCAAGATTCCAATTTGGTTCAGGTGACTTTACAATTGAATGCTGGTTATACCGAACTGTACAAGTTGCATCCGGAGTCGAATCGCATATAATAAATTGCTGGAACACAGTTAATACTAGACGCAGTTTCTTTGTAGATATGGTTGGCGGCGCTACAATATCAAACCCAATTATAAACTTAGGGTTCAGCGTAAATGGTGCTACCGGTTCGGGCAGTTCAGTAAATGCTAGTGCAACGTGGTCCGGTTTTACATTAAATACCTGGCATCATCTTGCAATAGTAAGGGTAGCCGGTTTTACGAAAATGTATTTTGATGGCGCTCAACAAGCAACCACCGATACCGTTGGACTTAAAGCAAACTTTAGTACAACTGATCCAATTGGCATAGGTGCTTATTGGAACGGTGCAGCTAGCACAGCAATTACTGGATGGCAGGGATATCTAATAGATATACGCATTATTAAAGGTGTAGGTGTGTACACTGGTAACTTTATATTGCCAAAATCACATTTAACCGCTACACAAATAGCTGGTACAAATATAGCGGCAAGTACATCTACAAATACAAAATTGTTAATTAGAGATTCAATTTCGGACACTAGCTCATTTGCAGGAAACATTGTCAATTACGGAGTTACTCTGGGATCGTTGGCATGTCCATTTGTTACCAGTAGTTTCCCTTTTAGTCCGTTTCTTCCTGTTGCAGCCGATGCGGGCCAATATACCGTATCGTCGGGTGCTTCCGTAAACGGTAGAATTTATCCTAGACCAAGAAAATATCTAAAAGGATAAAATGCGAGCTAAAGAAATTATTGCCGAATCTGACAATGACAAATTGTTTGGTAAATCTAATAGAATTAAAAACAATCTGAATAGATTATTCACCAGAAATGGTAATAATTATCAACGTATGGGTGCATTCAGTGGTGCATGGTCTGTGATAGACTCTGGTGGTAGAGAACTATATAGATTCAGCGGGATAGGTAATGCACAAGCCGATGCAAACAGAATTGCGCAACGTTGGGCTGAAAAAAACAACTATCATAATGAAATTGAAGTAGTTCCGGTTTTATCCCCATTAAAAGGGCTAGGAATGGATGTTACTCCAAATAATAAATTATTGGGTTGGAATACAGTTGACGCAAATCAAGATCAGCAGTATAATAATAATTCCCAAGAATGGGAAATATACAAAAGATCCAGTGACCAATTATTAATTACATTTACTGCGCCCGATCGTCAAAGTGCATGGGATTGGGCACAGGAATATATGATAAGAACTAATAGAGAAGCAGTAGCAGATTTATATGGGGTACGTCCTTTTTTAAGTTAAACTATGAAAAAATTAATTATACTTGCCGCCTTATTATCCGTTTTTGTAACATCGGCTCAAACACCCAGCGAAGATTGGGCGACTTTTAAAATTAATAAGCCGTTAGTTTGCGGGCCAACCAAAAAAATGATCGGCGAACTGATTAATGGAGAATATAAAGAATTACCCGCTTGGGGCGGCGATGGCGAAAAAACTCGTTACAGTCTGTTAATAAATCAAGAAACCGGATCTTGGACTTTGGTACAATTTGATAAAGATAATACCTGCGTACTCGGAGTTGGGGAAAAGTCAAAAGTAATGAATTTTAACAAGAAACCAACAATGTAATAATACTGTAATGTACCCAAGTTTAAATATATTAAACCGGCCACAAGATTGGGTGGATGCTGGATCCCGTAACCAGAGTTAAGGGTCGCAAGACCCTTTCCTATTGAATAAATAATAATATCAAAAAGGTGATTTCGATGGTAAAACCCACTGTAGCGTTGTTTATTCATCAACCCATGTGTTCCATTCAAAGTGGAAATGGTATTATCGCCGCACTTAAATCCCACTATAACTTCAAGATCTTTACCAAACACGAACTAGAAAAGGGATTTTTTGATAATGTGGATATGTTGGCATTTCCGGGAGGCTTTGGAAACTCTGACAGTTACGATTATCTACTTAGAATTAATGGCGACCCTATTGTTGACTTTGTAAACAACGGGGGCAAATACTTAGGTATATGTATGGGTGCTTACTGGGCCGGCTCAAACTATTTTAATCTATTAGAAGGCGTTGATGCTGTACAATACTATAAAAGACCCACTGCGTGTACCCGACGTCCGCATACCAAAGCTATGCCCATTACCTGGAATAATCGTAACGAGAAAATGTTCTTTAACGACGGCTGTACTTTTGTAGGAAACCCAAAAAGATTTGAAACTGTAGCAACATATTCAAATGGTGAGCCGATGGCCATTATCCAAAATAATTTAGGATTAATTGGATGCCACCCCGAATCTGAAAAGTTTTGGTATGACAGCTATAAACGCATGGGACCAAATTGGCATGACGGTTTTCATCATAAATTATTGTTAAAATTTACCAATAAATTAATGTACGAAACCTAAAATTTAGGTTGACACAGGGCTATTTTTCTGCTAAAATAGCATTTTTAACCACCAACTGTTTTCTTATGACTATGCATTTAGAAGGCCCATGGCTCAGCACCAGTGGCAAGAAAAAGGGTAAAGTTAAGTTTCGCAATGCAGCAGAAGCCCAGCGAGCCCGTGAGCTAGCCAGTGACTGGAAACAGTTACAACAACGGTGGGGTGTTGAACAAGAAGAAAAGAAACGCAAGCGGGCAATGGCAGCAGAACCATTGGTGTATAAACTTGAAACCCCAATTGGGCGTACAAATACAAAACATATTCCCAGCAAGGACACCGGGGGCGTGGCTATTCTTAAACCTGTGCAGATGTATTCTGGAACCGAAATGCTAGGCATAGGACAATTGCATAAGAGCAATGCTGTTCCGGTATTTCGCCAGCAAGATGCAGAAGATATTGCAAGGATGCGTCGCTGATAATAGTTGGTTATAAATTGTTCCATAAATATAGTATTATATGGAACAATTTTAAATGAGTACTCCTAGCTGGTATGGTGTTGATGGTAATTTGGGAACGGTGCAATTCCTTGATCAATTTACCAGAACCGTTGCGGCAATAAATGGAGTAACCTACTCTATAGTCAGCAGCAATATACCCAACGTAGAACTTACCCCAGAGGGAGTATTAACTGGTACAGGACTAGTCGAAGATCCATTGGCAAATATACCAATTTTTCTACTTACAGTTACTATACGAGCTACCAGCTCAACAAACAATACAGCTGATAAAATATTTAAATTATCAGTCCTGGCCAACACATTTTATGTTCCGCCAGTGTTAACACAAACTCGTGTAGCAGTTTATAATAATCAATTTGAATATCAAATTAATAGAGGGTTAAGCGTTTCCGACACTAGACGCTGGCAACTAGAGTTTGGCAATTTACCAGACAACGTGGTAATTTACCAAAATGGTACTATAGCCGGTTTTTCTGACAGGCCAATGATGCCACTGTCTAGAGAACAATTTTTACTAGGCAATGCGCCTAACTTGCCACAGTTAAGTCAGGCAGCGTGGGAATCCTGGTTAGGTGAACAACTGTTGGTTCCAATGGGTGAACACGATTATCAATTTGTGTCTACTCTAGTAGATGACACCGGCCCTTCGCCATTGTCGGTTACTGTTAGAGTAATTTATAAAAAAATAACCAGCAATGATTCTTGGTTCCAAACAAATCAAGCCTATGTAACATACAATCCCAATGCCTATTACGTGTTTGTTGCTGCGTCGGACGTTGATTTTATCGACTGGATTACTCCAACTACTTTAAAAAATATTAAAAATGGATCAGTGAGCGATTTGTCAATCGTTGCTGCTGCTGCAACTGATAAAAGTTTAACGTATTCAGTTAAACCCGGGTACGCTAGCCGATTACCTCAGGGAATTTCTTTTTATTCTACTGGATTATTAACCGGGCGTGCTAGCTTTCGTTGCCACCAAGACGATCCAGCTACTGTTCCGATAAATGACTATTATGAATTTACTATCAGAGCAAAAACGTCCGACGGTTTTACCTACTCTGAAAAAACTTTTAATTTGCGAGTAGATCGTTTCCATAATCAACCGTATGTAAATATCTGGATTAGATCATTCCCTAGTATTCCAGAAAGAAAACGGCTGACTTCTATTCTGAACAACGATGTTTATTTCCCCACTGAGTTAATTTATAGAAATAACGATGCCTGGTTTGGTAAGTCAAAAGAGTTAAGATTTTTATTTGCGCCAGGGTTAAAGTTAGCCACTTTAGCAGAGTATAATTCAATGCTAGCCGAAAATCATTATACCAAGACTTTATTGCTAGGTGAAATAACAACTGCGTTCGCTTACGACGAAAATTTAAATATTAAATACGAAGTGGTATACTTGCCTATACTTGATCGATCGAGTGTATACGATAAAAAAATCAATACCCTGGTAGGCCTGCCAGACACAATTGATTTACGCCCATATATAAAGAATTACTATTTAAAAAACGGACAAACATATTATACTCTGACACCTAATGGGCTAGTAAACATGAGAAACCAGCTTGCACTCAAAGTTGGATTTTATAACAAAGGAATACTACCAGACTGGATGACAAGTCCGCAGCCAATACCAAATTCGCCAGGAAAGTTTTATGGTCCCACTGGATTTATACCAGCTGTAGTTTTAGTCTATACTAAACCCGGCGGTAGTGATAAAATTGCATTTAGGTTACGTAAATCTGGAATTAACTTTAATGATTTCAAATTTGAATTTGATCGTTACGAATTAGATGACAATTTAGCTACTTCGTTTGTATCCAATGAGATTAAATATGTAGTATCGTCGGCCACTGTATTTGATAATAGTGACACAACGTTTGAAGATGCCACAACTAAATTCAATGATAATTTAGATTACGCATACGGGTCTGGCCCGTTAGTTGGCAATAAATACCTAAAATTCCCTAAACCCGGAGCATTTACATAATATGACTAGCAACATCGACACCAGCAGAATTAACGCTAACTTTCCAGTGGCAGGACAAAACAATGACAGCCAAGGGTTTAGAGATAATTTTTCTAATATTAAATTAGCATTAAATTATGCCAAAAGCGAAATATCAAATGTTCAAGACACAGGAATGCGCCTTGGACCAATTGGCAATGAAATTGTTGCTAATCGCATGAATTGGAATTTAATAACAAATCCTCAGCTAAAGGCTCCTAGCATTACATTTGTTGATTTAGGATTAAAGGCCGGGCATTTAGAAGTAGACTATGCTAGCGGCACGGTACAAAAAATAACTGTGGTCAGCAACATCGAACTTGATTTCAGAGGGTTCCCACCAGCTGGTCAATACGGAAGTTTAATACTCTGGTTCTCGGTCAGCAGTACCAGCCATCGTGTACTGTTGCCCATAACAATGAGATACGGATTAAATAACAATCAACAAATTGTTAATAATCAAATTCAATTCCCCGATGTTGGGGATTTTTTGGTTGAGTTCGCTTCAACTGATAACGGCAGTAGTTATTGGTTAATTGATTTTGCCAATCTCGGCGGCAGTGGTGGAGGTGGTGGCAACGGTGCAACTGGCGCAACTGGCCCAAGAGGTGCAACAGGAATGGGCGCCACTGGACTGACTGGCCAGTTTGGTGGCATTTCAGTAGAATATAGATTTAGAACAAGCATCGCCGATTCTGATCCAGGGCTAGGACTGCTGTCATTTGACAACACTGATTTAGGTTCTGCTACAGAAATGTACATAGATAAACAAGATATAAATGGTGTTGTAGTTGCAGACTTTTTACGAACAATAGATGATAGCACCAATCCCATTAAAGGGCATTTTAGATTAGGTGACAAAGTTGATGTAACAAAATTTGCAATGTTCACCATTGGTGGCATGGTTGAGCATGACGGATATTTTTCAATTTTGTGCAATCGTGTTAGTGGTATTCAATCTTTTGAAAGTCTTGAAGATATTGTTTTAACTTTTGCAAGAACAGGAGATGTTGGTGCGACAGGTTCAACAGGGCCGCAAGGCGCAACAGGATTAGATGGTAAGTTTGCTGGATATGGTGCTACTGGTTCGACAGGTCCAAGAGGATTCACCGGCCCACAAGGTATTCAAGGTGCAACAGGGCCACAAGGTATTCAAGGCATTCCGGGACAAATTGGTCCTAAGGGTGCAACCGGTACTGGTCTTGCTGGTGCCACTGGCGAAGGCGCAACTGGCGCAACTGGACCCGGTGGCGGACGATTTGTAATAGTAGGAAATTGCACTGGTAATGTTGAGGAAAATAACGGATTTACCATTGGTAATAGCGACAGTATCATCCTAGCAGAAGCTGCTGTTATAATAAGCCTATCTGCAAATCTATTAGAGCCGGTTACACAAGAAACTGAGTTTGCAGTAACCAAAAATGGGCAAGTTACCGGGGGGCGGATAACTGTTCCAATTGGAAACTCGAGTGCTGCCACTAATGGATTAGGTATAACTTTTGCCGCCGGGGACACAGTGTCGTTTACATTTCTAAGCGGTGAAGGCGGTGGCGGGGTTACTATAGCAAGTTGGTTCAGAAACGGTGGCGCCGTTGGTTATACTGGTAGTAGGGGATTGAGTGGCTTAGTAGCATATGCAGGGGCAACTGGGGCAACTGGCATAAGAGGGGCAACCGGGCCCATTGGCGCAACTGGCCTTAGCGGTGCAACTGGTGCAGACGGATTGGGCGAGTGGTATAACTTTACTGCTGGTATTCGGAGTCCCGGCCCTAGAACATTTTCTAGTCCAAATTTAGCAGGATTCCATGCATTTAATTCAACTGATTTTCCAGGGCCGTATTTTATTGGTATGGGCCTGAGTAATGATACTCCTGCAACTAATGCACAATTAATAATGAATTGGGGTAGCGCAGAGGAAGCACCGACAGAAATATATTTCAGAACTAATGATGTCATTGGCGATAATGCAGCCTGGAGTGATTGGAGAAGAATTCTAGTAGACGGCGGATTAATTACTCCTAGTGCTGGCAACGGTAATAATTACGGAATTAAATTCCCTAGCAACCCTGCTGGTGGTAGTGGTGATACGGCGTGGATTAGATATTATGCAACTACCACTGATAAAACTGTATTAGAAATTGGCGTTGCAAACGACGGACAAGAGCCCGGTAGAGACAATATTAACATAGTTACTCCATTGGGTAGCGGTGTTGGTATTAATACTGCCGATCCAAAAGCCGGGCTCGATGTAACTGGTCCAGTTTATGCCAGTGGATTTTATTGGACAGGCAACAGCAACCCTTACACAACTGGGTTGAGCAGTTACGACATACCATGTTTTATAGTAGGAAAACCTGGTGCAAATCAAGTTATTAATCGAGTTTTGACTACAAAAGCATTTAGCATACCGGGAAATTGTGTAGGTAGTGCAGCAGTAACCAATAATAATTCAACTTCAACTGTTATTATTGAAATAATTAAAAAAAATCCAGTTACCGGAAGTGCAACTATAGGAACTATAACGTTTGAAAACAATTCAAGTCTTGGTACTTTTAGAACTTACGCAGGTACAAATACTTTTGCTCAATTTGATGAGTTAATTTTAAAAATGCCCGGATCGCAGGATGCTAGCCTAAGCGACATTGCAATTACCATTGCAGCTAGTTATAATTGATTAAACATTTAGTTGACCTTTGATTATATATAGTATACAATCATTGAAACAGGAGTTTTAATGAAGATTGATTTAGACAAATATCAAGAGTTTGTTGCAGCGGTTACAAGTGCGCCTAGCAATGACTTGACTACATTCATGGATACGTGCGACCGATTAGATGCTAACTATGAACTAGACTTAGCAGACAAACAAATGAAGCATGGTCCTGATGTTAATATTCCGTTGCTGATTACCGCATGTTTTGGACTAGCAGCAGAAAGCGGTGAGTTTATTGAGGTGCCTAAGAAAATTCTTTTTCAAGGAAAAGCACTAACTGATGAAGCAGTATTCCACATGAAGCGTGAGTTAGGTGATGTTATGTGGTATTGGATTAATGCGTGTAGAGCATTAAACTTAGATCCCAATGATGTAATCGCCGAGAATGTACGTAAGTTAGAGTCACGTTACCCCGGAGGAACATTTGACGCATTTTATAGTGAGAATAGACAAGCAGGTGACTTATAATGAATAGGATGAGCAAAGAGCACACCAGAGATCGTATGGCAGAACTAATGATCATAATTGATAGTTCAATACGGTTAACTGATAGTAGAGATGAATTATTAATGTTGGCATGTGCCATGCAACAAAGAACAAAAGAACTGTTTGATATTACCCTAGGCGAAGAAGGTAGGAAACAGATGTTTAAAGATTTAGTTTAAAAAAGGAAATAAAATGACTAATACAGTAGAAGATATCAAGGCAGCCGTGGAGGCATGGATCAAAGAAGATGAAAAGTTTACCGGCGGCAACAATGCAGCAGGAACTCGTGCCCGCAAAGCATTGGGCGAATTGGGCAAGTTAGTCAAAACTCGTCGTAATGAAATTACAGCAGAAAAAAATGCTCGCAAAGAAGCAAAATAGGATTTAAAATGCATCCACTAGCACCAGATCTAACACCACTTACAATGGACGAACTAAACGAAAAATACAATAATTTAGTTAAGAGAATGTTGCAGGTGCAACGAACTGGTAATGCTAGTTTGATGAATCAAATTTCTATGCTATTAGAAGACTATAAGCAAGAGATGAGTAAGAGGCAGCAGAAGATGTTTGATGATGCAAATAAGAATGCTAATTTTAAAAATATAATTGATATTAATTAAATGAATTACGATCAGTTTGGTAGACAGCATACTACAGAACATGAACTGTTTTGTATGTTGTATAACGACCCCGATTTAAATTTAAATAATTTTTTAGTAGACAATCCCGAGCACTACAATCAAAGCGTTGATAGTATGCAAGTGGATTTCCCTCAACTGCAACTTTACCAATTACTAGATATTGCAGTTGAGGAGTTTGATGATCACAATCAACAACAATGGTTTATGCCAGCTGAATACAAATCGTTAGATATTGCTAGACATGTTTTAGATTTATGTCAAAATTCAAATGATCTGCAACGTGTAGGAGAGGAACTAATTTTATTCCAAGAGAAAAATTTGTTTCCTTTATTATGCTATCTTAAATATCTAGTAGATACCATGCGCAAAAATAACATAGTATGGGGTGTTGGAAGGGGTAGTAGCGTGTCTAGTTATGTATTGTACCTATTAGGTGTACACAAAATCAATTCACTCTACTACGACTTACCCATAGAAGAATTTTTAAAGGAATAAAATAATGGCAAATGTACACAAATCAGCATTAGGAAAACAAATTGACATGGATCAATTAAGATTGCACAACGAAGAAACTATTGCCATTGGCAACATGAAAGTTAATGCTCGCGGCGACGAATTAGGGCCCGGCGGTGAAATTATACGCACAAGAAATCAAGTAATGAATGATTATTACAAATTAAATACTCCAGTGATAAACACAAGCCAACCACAAATTGTAGCAGAAGAAGATGTTCTTAAACCAGCACCTCCGCCCGTTAGACAAAATGGCCTGCGCGGAAGTCTTGCAGATTCTATTGCTAAGTCGGGGAAGAACTAAATGGGAATTCCACTAGTACACAAGGTTAAACGTCTTATACCAATTGGCAATTCTATATTAGCAACTGATATGAATTTCAAAGAGCGTGTAACTAATTCTGGTATTTACATTCCTAGCGACAATGGAAAAACACACGGCATTCGACCACGCTGGGGGCAGGTGTATGCCATTGGACCGGATCAAAAGGATGTTGCAGTAGGTGATTGGATTTTGGTTGCACACGGCCGCTGGACTCGCGGCATTGAAATTGAAGATGAAACAGGCAAACATACAGTCAGACGTATTGATCCAAATGATATATTGTTAATGTCAGACGAGCAACAGTACGACGACACTATGAGTAGCGCCATTCATGCCAACGAAGTAGCCAGAGGCTATTGACTTTTTTACAACCCTGTGTTATTATTAGCAATAACACTTTTTAAGGACACATAAATGTCAGTTACGCAACTTTGGGTAGAAAAGTATCGCCCATCAGATGTAGATGGGTATGTATTTACAGATCCGTTAGTCAAAGAACAAGTTGAATTTTGGATTAAAGATAAATCCATTCCGCATCTACTTCTGCACGGCCCAGCAGGCACAGGCAAAACTACCTTAGCTAAAATATTAATTAATCAACTCGGAGTTGAGGACATTGATGTGCTAATGGTTAATGGTAGCAAGGAAGGTCGTAAGATTGATTGGCTGCGCGACAAGCTAGAAGGCTTTTGTCAAACTATGCCTTTTGGCACGTTCAAGGTAGTGTTGATCGATGAAGCAGACTACTTGAACAAAGAAAGTGTGCAGCCAGCAATGCGTAATTTAATGGAAGGTTACAGTGAGAACGTTAGGTTTATTCTTACTTGCAACTATCCAAACAAAATTATTCCACCATTGCACAGCAGATGCCACGAAATACACATTGAGAAAACTGATCAAACAGAATTTACAGCTAGAGCTGCTATGGTTCTAATGGAAGAAAATATCGACTTTGATTTGGATACACTAGACAGCTATGTAAGAGCCACATATCCAGACCTGCGTAAATGTTTAAATCTAGTGCAGACAAATAGCGTAAGCGGAAAACTAAACGAGCCAAAAGAAATTGGATCGGCCGCTAACGATTTTAGATTGCATGCGGTTAACTTATTTAAAACAGGCAAGTTCAGACAAGCACGTGAACTGATTTGCAGTCAAGCAAGACCAGAAGAAATGGAAGAAGTATTTCGCTGGATGTACGACAACTTGGATCTTTGGAGCGACACCGAAGAAGGCAAGGACGATGCCATTCTAGTTATCCGTAGAGGCTTAGTCAATCATAATAGTTGTGCAGATGCAGAAATTAACTTGAGCGCAACCTTAACAGAACTTATTTCACTTAACAGGTAACAACATGAAAAAACCAACAGTATATTTGATAGCATATTACTATATGCGTCCAAAATTTAAACACGTTAAAACACAAGAAAAAGGCTGGATGAAGACCGAGAACGCACTGGCCTATGACGAGCAGGTTACTGTGGCCAGAAATTTAAAAATGGCTGACAAGACCATGGCTAAAATTATCTTAGATTTAGGTAATAAAAAAGTTTATAAAAATGGTTGGGGCACCAACGATGCGTTTGACGATTTGTTTAAATATTTCATGTCTAGTTATCCAAAGTATACCACTGAAATTATGAAACAATTAGACGAAGATTACTTGATTAAAATGTCCGAACCTGCTCCAACTGTTAGTATTACTAAGCCAACAGGGGAAATACAAGTAGTGGACACAAGCCTAGACATGTTGCCAACGGTTACTATTACTAAGCCAGTCGAAGAAGTACAAATTGTGGACACTAGCTATGCATCCGCTACTTAAAAAACTATACAAGCAGAAAAAGACCAGAGTCAGAGATCCCAATGCTCCACCACCACCTACCCTATTAGGGCAGGTCAAGGAACTAAGAGATACCAAACAATCAGTTGATACAATCGGTGATGAGATGGCTGTTATTCGTCAACGATTAGAATATCTTGAATCAAAGAATCGGCGGCTTGAAAATACTATAGAAACAATTAGAGACTGGATAGTCCGTAACCAGAGACGCTAATGGAAAAAATTATACTTACTGATGCAGATGGAGTACTACTAGATTGGGAATACGCATTTGATGTCTGGATGCAACAACACGGCTTTGTCAAACAAGAAGGCGGCAATTTAAAATACTGCATAGGCAAACGATATGGTATTGAAGTTGAACAGGGTAAGAAACTAATTAAAATGTTCAATGAAAGTGCTGCTATCGGATTCCTACCAGCACTAAGAGATAGCATGTACTATGTTAAACGGCTGCATGAAGAACATGGTTATGTATTTCATTGCATTACTAGTTTAAGTGCAGATAAAAATGCACAAGAATTGCGTAAGATGAACTTACGCAAATTGTTTGGTCGGACTGCCTTTGAAAAATTTGTTTTCTTAGACACAGGTGCAGACAAAGATGAATCGCTTGCACCTTATAAGAATTCAAAACTTTGGTGGGTGGAAGACAAAATTGATAATGCCATTACGGGTAACTCTTTAGGGTTATCTAGTATTTTAATGGAACATGGACATAATATGGATAAAACCAGTGCTCAGTATACAACCGTTAAAAACTGGCGGGAAATATACAATATTGTTACCTTTACCCCGTAAAAAACCTCAAAAAGAGGTTGACAACAGGCAGTTTTTGCCTTATAATAGAAGAACTTGCTAGGAGAACGTAGGGTGCATGGTGCGCCATTTGTTCAAGTAGCGGTAGGAGCATGGTGCTCCGATTTAACCCAAGGAGCATATATGGCTGCAAAACGCCTCACACGTAAACTGACTGACGTTATCGCCGAAGTCGAAAACCAACTCAAAGCACACTACGGTGTAACACAAAAAGATATCGATGCCTGGCGAGCTCGTGCCCAGGCTTTATCACATAAATTCCCCATTAGCGCAATGTTAAAGATCGAAGATCTTTGGATTGACTATGAAGTACAACGTGATGTTATTCACAAGCATATTATCAATATAATGCGTAAGTGGGATCCGCGTATTTGTTCGCCTGGATCTGCATGTCGTTTTATTGGTAAGCCAAATACATATTTGTATGATGCACAACATCGTACTATTGCAGCTGGTATTTTGGGATTTTCAGAAATTCCATGTGCTGTAGTAGAAACAGACGATCCCAATTTTGCCAGCTATGCATTTGAAATGCTCAACGACACTGGTGTTAAGCGTCTGACACCCGGCGACTTGCATCGTAATGCTTTGGTACGTTACAAGAACGGTAGTCGTGACAAGAAAGTTGTAGATGCTCGTACCATGCAGGATCAATTTGACTCTGTGGGTATTGATTTACAAGATAAAGGTTCACGTGCGTCAGATAACTTGCGTGGTGACCACGACTACTTTATGAGTCACTTTAAGTATGCACAAAAAGGCATCGAGATTGATGACAGCGGTAAAGTATTATTGGATATCCTGACAGCCGTCAAAGATACATTTCCTTTGCAGGAAGAAATTGATCAAGGTGTCTATATTGGTTTGTATGAACTGCACCGTATCTCAAACACCAATGCAAACAGTAGATTGCCCGCTGGTTGGATGAAGACGGTACTTGAAGTTATTAAGCCTACATTTAAAAGTTCAAATCTGATACATGCCAAAAGTAAGGTACAATGGGAACATGTAAATCCAGGGGCAACTTGGAGTGCTCCTAGCGCAATGAGCAACTTCCTGCGCGAGCTGTACATGCGCAGCGGTGGCACATTGAACTTGCCTTATCATGGTGAAGGTGCTAAAATGGGCATTGAAGATGGAAATATTGCACCCGGTCTGTTTCCTGAGGAATTAAAATGAGCCATTTTCTGTATATTCACAAAGACCTGACAGGCGTTGATGGTGTTTGGAAAGTAGGGATAACAATGACTCCCTATTCTGCTGTACGTGCTCGACAAAAATTTTGTTGGAATAAGTTTTATCTTGATTATCTATATTTTGGACTGCCCGGGCACGTAAAGATACTAGAAAAAATTGTCAAACAACGATTTGCCCATCTTACTGGCAAACAAACACAAGGCACTAGTGCAAATACAGAAATGATTCAAATTGATATTAATCGTCTTTTGAAAGAAATAACAAGTATTATTACGGCTTGGGATCTTAAAATACATCGATTACAGTTGGAAGAACCTTACGGTGCTGCAAATAGTGGCCATTGTCCTTTTGGGATTCCCGGAGAATTATATGCCAGCGAGTGGTTGCAAGAAAAAGCAAAACACTTTTTTCAGTCCGAAGATACTGAACAGCCTCGACCAATCCGTCTTTCCGCTAAAACAATGTTTAAAGAATTATTTGAAGTATGTTAAAAGAATCTCTTGAACAATTCACTGCACCTGTGTATGGCAAGACCAAACGTACACCCGAAACCTACAAAACAGTAGCAACACGGTGTAAAAACCAATTGGTAGAATTTATCAATGAATATCAATCTGTAAAAAATGACCAGCAGTTATTGCGAGAAATACGCAATGACATCGATGAAAAAATTCGACGTTATCATGAATACTGTATTAAACAGCGCGACAATATGGCTGCTCATTACCATGAGCAAGGTGCAGATGAGGACACAGACTTTGAACACTTAATCCCATTGGGGAGGATTCGTGATCTGTTGCTAGCCGGATCAATTACCATTGAACAGGCATTAAATGCACCCACAGTAACTTTAAGTCGTGCTAAACATGCTATGCTTAAAGATACAGGTTGGTCTAGTAAGACTCCCAACATGTGGTTGCCGTTTGAACGTTATACCAATGTGTTTGATGCTAAGTATCAAACTCATGATGGGACCGCAATAGATCCAACAACATGGACGTTAGAAAAACATTACGAGTATTTTAAACATTTGAACATAAAATAAATGGGCTTTAAGCCCATTTATTTTATTATTAATTTTCTCCGTATAGTTTTAATACCTCCGCAACAACAGGATGCCGTTGTACATCTCGTCGAGAAAAGTTAACATTGGCAATTGCCGAGCTACCAGTTTTTTCTAGTCGGTCAATAAAATCTCTTAGGCCATTGTCTGCTTCAAATTTTCTATCCATTTGATGCAAGTCACCGGTGACTACTAATTTAGACCCTTCGCTGAGGCGTGTAAGAACCATCTTCATTTGGTTAAGTGTGGCATTTTGTGATTCATCAAAGATGATCCAGCTGCGTTTAAAGTTTCTGCCTCTCATATATGCTAGGGGAGAGATCTCTATGGTTTGGTTAGCTAGCATATCTGCGATTTCACGGGTTGAATAGTATTCGCCTATGACGTCCATAATTGGGCGAGTCCAGGGCTCCATTTTAGCATTAAGATCCCCCGGGAGGAATCCGTGCTGTTCATCATCAACTCCCACGGCAGGTCTGGTTATAATAATTTTATTGATTTGACCTTCTTTGTAGGCTTTGATTGCGGCCATTACAGCCAACATTGTTTTGCCAGTACCTGCAGGGCCTGTGGCAAAAATTATAAGTTTCTTTGGGTTTATTAGTAAATCGATGTATTCTTCCTGTTTGAGTGTTTTTGGTAGTAATGTAACTTGACGTTTGCTGCGACTAAAATCGTTGATTCCTACTACATTATTATCTACTTCTTTATATTGATTACGTGACGAGCGGCTAGGTTGAGGTTTGCGTTTAGCTGATGACAAATGGATTCTCCTGAAGTTTAATAGATTTTGATTTTGATTCATCTGTGCCTCCTGCGCACAAAAATATTTAAGAGCATCTGCCTGCGGGTTCTACTAGTAGATTAAAGTTTTTTATTAGGACTAAGTATTAAGCTATCCTCAGCCATATGTTAGGGTCTGCGCAGTTTGGTAAATATAGTATACTTGAAAAAGTAATAAATAATTTAAAACAAGGGCAGATATGGGCCAGCATATAAAAGACATCATTGAAAACACAAAAAATATCTACATGACTGATAGTGCGCTAGAAAGTCTAATGGATTTTGAGCGAGTTTTGGATGAATTAGATGTTTATGTATTTGAAAATTGGAGCAAGGGTGAGCTAGTTGAGGGCCCAGTGTACGACAAGTACTTTGTTACCTGCACATTTATGTGGCCCTACAAGCTAATGCCCGATCCACGCGGTGGGGAACGTCTATTAGATTATAAATGCGAAGTTAAATACAAAGAAGACTCGCTGTCATATTCAGTACATATTACCGACCCTAGCGATTTTAGATCCGGAACTAAAGTTCCAAAATTAGCAACTAAACCAATTTGGTTAGTTTCTATTATCATGCCCAAGCAGTTAATGCACGACATACATCAAGGAAGTCTTGAACTAGAAGCCGAAACAGTAGATATTGAAGATATTGAACAAGCATACGAAGTAGGACTAGAGGATGATGTTTATAAAAATGATGACCAGCAACAAAATGAACAAAATACATTTGCACCACCCCAGGGATTCTAATACAGCCTTAACCGAAGGGTTAGAAAAAGGCGACTTAGAGCGGTTAGTTACTACTAAAGTAACCGTTGACGAGTACAAGAGTAAAATGGGCTCCGACGACGATATCGTAGTACTGACATTCAATATTGGGGGGAAAGAGCCAGCAACTGACCTTGTTAACTTCCTAGAAAAAGGGTACGATTGGGTTGTTGATGCTGACGTTAGCTCTGGTGAAATGAATGATGGATCGTACCTGGTGTTTGTTGAAATAGGGCGCGAGCCAGCAATAATTGACAACATCTTAGAAATGTTTTCAGATTTAATAAATCTAACCGGGCACGAAATAGAAGACTGGAAACTTGAATACTCTAATACTAAAAAACCAATCTTGTTAGATAAACAATCACTGATGTCTGCTATTCCTACAACTCCCGACGAATACAGAATGCAGAATAAGAAAAAACAAGACTCAATTGATCAGTTAAAACTTGCAGCCGGTGTTAATGTTGATACCGAAGCACCGAAGAATGACTTTACTGAGAGTCTTAGAATAGCAGCAGGTATTAGATAATGTGGTTAATGAACTTTTTACCCGATTGGATATTTCACGCAATACTACTAGCCGGTGTGTTGGGATTGCTTGCTAGTTTTGTACTAAAATTTATTCCACTGTTTAACACGTACAAATTGCCCATACAAGTTGGCGCAATACTATTAATAGTAGTAGGCGTATGGTTCGAAGGTGCAATGAGCAATCAAGCAGCATGGGAAGCCCGTGTAGCAGAAATGCAGGCTAAAGTTGCGGCGGCCGAGGCTAAGTCTGCAGAAGTTAATACAGAAGTTGTTACTAAATTGGTTAACAAAACAAAAATAATACACGAAAACGGACAAGACATTATTAACTATGTCGACCGCGAAGTAGTTAAAGATAAAGAAGTTATTAAATTTGTAGAGAACTGTCCCATTCCTCAAATTATTATTAATACACACAATGCATCGGCGTTGAATAAACCAATTGGGGATACTAAATGAAATTAATTAAATTACTTGCCATTGCATCTATTTTATTAATTACAGGATGTGCAACAACGGTACCTGTTGTGGCTAAATTTCCCGAAGTGCCAGCGGCACTAACAGAAAAGTGCCCTGCATTAAAAACAATCGACGGCGAAACTATAAGCATTATCGATTTTATTAAAACAGTAACAGCCAATTATACATCGTATCACGAATGTTCTGCCAAACTCGATGCTTGGGTTGAATGGTACCAATCACAAAAACAAATTTTTGAAGAAATAGAAGGAGACTAGTATGTTAGAAACATTATTTTGGTTAGCACTAGGAGCATTTATAGGTTGGAATTTTCCGCAACCAGAATTTGCTAAAAATATACAAGCAAAAATTATAGCCATTTTTCGCAAGGAATAAAAATGTCAAATTTTATTTTATCAATTGAACAGTTAGCTCAATTACTTCCAAAAAATCCCTACACCGATCATTGGTATCATGCACTAGAACAGGCATTGCCTGATTATGATATTAACACACCAAACAGAGTAGCGGCGTTCCTGGCACAATGCGCTCATGAAAGCGGCGGTTTTTTATTCTTAAAAGAAAATTTAAACTACCGTGCAGTAACCTTACGTAAGGTATTTCCTAAATATTTCCCAAGCGACGACCTGGCCAGTGCTTATGCAGGCAAGCAAGAAATGATTGCCAATCGTGTGTATGCTAACCGTATGGGCAACGGCGACGAACACAGTGGCGATGGATACAGATATTGTGGACGCGGACTTATTCAGCTTACTGGCAAGGACAACTACACCAGATTTGCCGAAAGTATTGAAACCCCCGTAGAAGACATTCCAGAATATCTGGCTACTTTTGAAGGTGCTGTACAGAGTGGCTGCTGGTTCTGGGAAAGCAATAATTTAAATGTGCAAGCCGACCAAGGTGATATCAAAACAATGACACGCAAAATCAACGGTGGCTACATTGGATTAGAAGATCGTATTAAACACTACGAACACGCACTACATATATTAGGAGCATGACATGACACCAGAACAACAAAAGATTAACGAAGATATAGCTGCACTGGCTCGCAAACATGCCGAAGAAGCATTAGCTGCTGCACAAAAATAAAACCCATAAGGAGCATAATATGGCAGACGAAGCAAAACCTTTATCACGTAGTGAACGTGAAGCACAGATCAAAGACAAAGCAGGTCTGGTTATTGTCTTTATGGCACTGTTTTTAGCAGGTAACACTTACCTTTCTAATAACTTTAGCGGAATAGCACAAACTAATTTGCTAAAAGCATCTAATACATATGGTTTTTATCAATCTAAATCCATCAAGCAGACTATTGCCGAGGGGCAATTAGAAGATGCTAAACAAAGCAAAGATAAAGAGCGTATTGCTAAATTAGAAGCAAAGATTGCTCGCTATGAAAGCGATCCTGAAAAAGGCGAAGGCAAGAAAGAATTACTTGCAAAGGCACAGGGACTAGAAGCTGCCCGCGACGAAGCAAGATTGCATGGCCCATGGCTAACATTCTCGGGTATGTTGTTCCAACTAGCCATTGTGTTGCTATCAGCAAGTATTCTAGCAGTTAACAATAAAATGTACAAATCCAGTCTGGGTGTGGGCGCATTGGGATTAGTGCTAATGGCGCAAGGCTATTGGCTCTGGTTTTAATATTATTATCAAAAATAATAGCTAAATATAATGGAGCAGGGCAACTTGCTCCATTTTCAACGAAATATATACTATGAAAAAACTAATCACTGGATTCCTTTTAATGCTGTTCTCGCTGGTTGTATTTGCACAACTACCCACTTCAACAGTACCACTTCCTCCGGATATTGCAGCAATTAAGAAGAAAAACATCTTGGTTGTAGCAATGACCAAAAAAGATAACCCCCCTTTCTTTAGTGGCACCGAAGACAACATTCGCGGACTTGACGTTGAGATTGCCCAACGTATTGGGGTATTGCTTGGAGTCCCGGTAGAATTCCGCAGAGATGCAGAAAGTTTTGCTGAAGTAGTTGAACAAGTTAGAGACGGTCGGGCCGATATTGCTGTTAGTAAACTATCAGTAACCGGGCCGAGACTGCAAACTGTTAGATTTAGCCTTCCTTATGTTAAACTCAAACAAAGTTTAATTATTAACCGTTTGTGGTTAAGCCAAAATAGTCAAGGCAGACAAGTATACGAGGTTATTAGAGGATTTGACGGTAAAATTAGTTTTATTCGTAATAGTAGTTACGATACATTTGCACACATTAATTTCCCCAATGCCACTTTCTTACCAGAAGATAAATGGGACGTGATTGTTGATAAAGTTACTCGGGGAGAGATTGCAGCGGCTTATCGCGACGAATTTGAAATTAAGAAAATTAGTTTTGAAAAGCCCGAAGCTGCAC
>Ga0214919_10000891_pt1 | contig 50556 bp, 50 predicted proteins | sample LL1503_MetaG_FD_177994 | JGI IMG/M metagenome (GOLD analysis project Ga0214919, IMG submission 177994) | Freshwater microbial communities from Lake Lanier, Atlanta, Georgia, United States - LL-1503 | ecosystem: Environmental > Aquatic > Freshwater > Lake | place: USA: Georgia | collected...
TTCATTATAGAAAACCAGTTGCTTATAAAGTTAAAAAAGAATATGTTAAATTTTTAGTAGATGAAATAAATAAAAATAAAACAATCACATTACAAGAATTACACCAAAAACTAAAGGATAAATATAAAACTGCTGATATAAGCACTATGCAACTTTTTAGAGTTGTTCGTGATAATAATATTACTTTGAAACTTACAAGAATTAGACACGAACCAACCAAACGATTTGGAAAAGATATTGATATAAACTCAAAAATAAAAGATTTTTATGTAGAAGTGAAAAAATACAAAATAGAAGATATTATTTGTATTGACGAAACCAGTATAAAATCTTTACAAAAACGACACCATTGTTATAGTAATAAAGGTAAGAGATGTGTAATAAAAACACAATCACAAGAAGTATTCAAAAAATATACAGGAATATTTGCTATTTCAGTAAATGGTGTGATACATTGGGATTTATATGAAAAAGGTGGAATAAACACAGATAGGTTAATTGAATTTTTAGAACATAACATAACGAGTAAATTAAGGAATAAATTAATTATTTTAGATAATGCTTCCGCACACAGAAACGAAAGAATAAAAGCATTGGTAAATAAACATAATAATATTTTATATGCTGTTCCATATCAACATTTTACTAATTCCATAGAAAATTATTTTAGTATGCTAAAATCACGATTACAAAAATTAGAAGGGTTAAAATATGAGAACCTAAAAGGAAATATCCAAAAAGTAATAAGTGAAATACCAAAAGAAAAGTATGAAAATATATTTAAGGGTGCTTATGAACGACCTGAAAAATATGTTCCAAGGAATATAACAAGAAAAGTAAAGAAAATATACAAATAATTATTTATAAAATTGTCTATAAATAATCGGCGTTTGAAATGTTAAAAGGTGTAAATGAAAAAGGTGTAAAAATGATACGTTACACTTTTTTGTTCATTAATAATCTTTCTGTAAAACGGTCAACGTCATTATGATAAATGTAAATATTAATCAATTCAGCCGGTGAGTAAAAATATTCATTAATCAACAAGAGCGTTGGCTCATCTATTGTATGATTAAATAAATGCTCATATAGATTACGAATTGTTTGATGACTCGCATTTTTCATTTCATGCGATATGTCAATTCTCCCTGGTCTAATTAGCGCCGGGTCCAAGTCGTGATAATGATTACTAGTCATGATGAGTATTCTGCCAGGGGTTTCTCTTATCCCATCCCACATATTCAATATGTCATCCAATGTAATTTTTTCATCTACTAATAATTCATTCGCTATCATTTTTGAATACATAGATGCTGTATCGACATCCATCGTTTTCAATACATCTTCCATTTTTGCTTCTGCTTTATCTGTGGGTTTATGGAGGATGTTGTTAACAACTTGCGTCTGATTAAATTTGGACGGTTTTACAGTGTCTCGGTCTCTATTTAATACAATATCTCCTATACAATCAATATCTTCAAACACAATAATTTTTTTATCAAATGATTTGCTTCCAGGTTTATTATCGCGATTATATGTGTTTTCAAAGAAAAATTGTTCGAGTTGGGCTTTAGTCTTGATTAGTTTTAATGACATAATAACAATATCTCGGTTTGTATAATTTGAGATTGATTTTATTAGGGAGGTTTTTCCAGTTCCGGGTGGTCCATGTAGTCCTATACCTAGGGAATATGGGATTCCTATTTTACAATACCAGTCCTTATTATTCAAAAAGAACTGAATTCTGTCCAACAATTCTTCTTTTCCATCAAAAAATAAAGATGTAAAGGTTCTGGTGCTTTCAAATTCGTATTCATCCCAACAATCAAATCGCGATTGGTCCTCTTTAATAGTTGTCTTGATTAAATTGTATATGAATCGTTTATGACTTCTACATGTTCTTATATCTTGTAGGTATTTGTCTGTTATAGTGTCCACATATGACCTTAAAAATGAAATAGGGTAAATGTATGAATATATCTCAATTGTAATTTTTTCACACCTATTAATGGTTTTATCATAGTTTTCAGAGTCATTATTTTCTGTAATGCTACGTGCGTAAATGTTTTCTCCAATACAAAAATACCGTTTCTGCGAAACCATCAATATGCATTCAGTTTTTAACTCATAATCCACAAAATTTGAACTATATTCTTTGATTTTGTGGATGGTTTTGTTACTGTCAATGTTATTAACAATATAGTTTGATATTGCCTTAAACCTATCAGTGCAGTGCGAGGTTACTCTTAAAATGCCACTGCCGTTAGTTGAAAATTTCCCTTCTAGTGTTATAGTATTTGGGCGTTTAAACCCAATATAATATATAAACTCATAATTGTTAAAATACTCAATAATATAACTTAGGGTAATCCCATTTAAATAATTGCTTATAAACCCGATAATCGCAATCATAATTGTAGACAACATCACATTTATAGCAGGGTTTGTTGTTTTTATTATATCATACATGATCATGTTAAGTGTGTTGTCATATGCTAGTCTAATAATATCAGCCATAATAATACATGATATGCGCACATAACGTTTAAATTGTTATATTTTGTACTTTAATAAAAAATATAATATAATAATCGCTCACTAAAACCGACTGAATAGTTCAGTACCTTTATTTAACGCATAATACGCTGCTCCAAATAAAATACTATTAAAAAATAATCCATTAATATTTATATTTCCATCTTTTGAAAATAAAACGGGAAAATAGCTAAACAAAAATTTGCGATAAAACCGCAGTTGAAATAAAAAATATAGCACCATAAGCAATAAAGGCGTTTGTAATTCGTTATACATATCATCGAGTGAATTATTTGTCTCCATGCGTTTATTATAATTATTGCTAATATCGTCGTTTTCTTCTTGATTTTTAATATAATCATGTTGTGCGGGCGGCGCTGGTGGTACATAATTGGGCTGAACTTGCGCATCATTACTTATATTAGTAGGCAGAACCGGAATATCCCTAGATGGTAAGAGCGTCGCACCATTAACACTTGCACGTTGTAATCCACTTACAATTTGACTAATGGTATTTTCATCTAAAGAGACGCCTTGTCCAGAGTTTACGTTTGGTTCTGTAAAAGACGTTTTTACATTTTCCGTGGGTAATTCTAAAATATTTGTTGTGCCGCTCATAATTACTGTAAAGAATGATTGATTATAATAATTACGCAATTTACTTTAGTTAACTTAAAAACCGGTGCCGTGGCTTAAACCGGTGCAGACGAATCAGCAAAACTGACTATTTTTTTATTTTTAGCACATTTTGTTGCCGTGGGCACTAATTTATAACACTTATCCTGGTTTTTGTATATTTTATCCTTAATATCGTCCATGGGTGGTCCTGCAAATACAATACAATTCTTATCTTTACATATGAATCTAAAAAAGGAAGCTAACCCGATTCCCAATAACAGCGACATTATATATTTACCAGATTGCGTTTTTAAAAATTTGTCTAAATGAATGCTCATATAATACTATAACACAAGAAAAATACCAGTTATATTAAAACATAGCTGTCTAGCTTTGTATTGGTATCGTAGATATAGTAGATAAATCTTTGGGGCAATTAACCTCTTGTTCATCGAAATAAAAACAATTGTTTGCATTATCCTTAAACAAAATCTTATTTACATTTTCTGGTGACGGATATACAAAAATTGTTTTTGTTTGTGGTCCTAATATATATATAAAAATTAAACCCAAAATAAAACTAACTAAGAAAATAGGAATTGAAATGTAATCAAGTAACATTTAAATATATAAAACTATGTATATATTTATTATTCATTAAATAATAAATAATAAATAATAAATAATAAAGCATTTACTGTGAAATACGCTAAAATATTTATCATTTTGTAACAAAACTGACTACTTTTTCTTGTCCTACATTAAACTCAATATCTTTAAACGTGTATTTATTTTGAATCAAATGATGCGTATTGTCGTTCTCATTATACCATACTTTGTTTTCGTTGTATTTAAGCTTCATAATTTTTTCCAATAAAGGCAGTAGTTTGTTTACATATATATCAACCGCATCACGCATGTACTGAGTGTTATCAGATGAATGAAATAGGCTAATCGCATTGTGAATCTCTGCTAGAAAACTATAAAAAAACTCTTGGTCGCGTTTTAGGTCATTGTTTTTTTGCTTATTGTCAACAATGTCTAAATATTCTTCGAGATAAGACATATACAAGGTTGTGGTTTCAGACACTTGTTCTTTTAACTGTTCAAACAATGGCACTGTTTGATCTGCTGTAATATATCCAAAAATATTCCGGTTTTTATTATTTATGATTTTCGTTTTTTCATCCTTTATTTGGGAAGATAGGTCGTCTAACGTAACGGGAAATAATTCAAAATTACCGACTAATATAGTTATGTTTAGATTACATGGTTGTGCCCGTATTCCGCAAATCGCTTTTAATTCTCTCGAATCGGTGGTTTTATCAAAGGTTGTTGAAAAAATGGTGCCGCCAGGTCGTTTACAATTAATACATTTGGGTTTAAGTTGCGCGAATTCTCGGCGTTTTTCTTTTAAGCTTAATTTAGTATTGTTGATGATTTTCTTTTTATTTTTGGATAGGTCGGCTTCATACTTCATTTTCAGTTTATAATATTCATTTATTGCGTTATTTATTGCTTCATTAATTTGGTCTTTCTCTTCTGACATGTAATTTATATTTACACTATATTTACATATTTATTTACGATATATTTATTTACATATTTTGTTAAATGTAAATAAAAACTTATGAATAAGGGTTTTTATTGAATGTATCGTATTCATTTTCCCAATTGGGTAGCCCAGTAATTAACTCTTGACGCTCTACTCGTTTCGCGTGTTGTAGTTTTGTTATTTTGGATAATATGTATTGCTGTTTTTCGTAATCTTTTTTGTATTTTTCGGCAGGGGTCATTTTTCCTTTATATTTAAAAAACAAGATTGCTGCTAAAAGAATGATAAATCCTAATAACAATCCAACATTAACAACCGCAGTATGAAACGTATTTTTAGTTATATGACATTGTTTCAAGGTTTGGTGTAAAAAATATTTAATTCCTGGTTCAGTGAGTGATGGTTTTAATATGTCCATCTGTATTATATACACCTTTGAATATTTAAGTTCGCGCAAAATACGAAAATAAATATTATATTATATTAAAACAAAATGGCGGATAATATAAACATGTGTGATGACGATAAGGTTTGCGTGCCACTAGCTATTGATGAACATCGATTAAAGGAAATGAAAGCTATGGAAGAAGCGGAACAACGACTAATAGAAGACCTTTTTGCTACACGAGTAAATACAATACCAGTTTCTAATCAAACCAAAAAATCAAAAATAAGTAAAAAGCCTAAATAAATATGTGACTTATCAGCTATATATATCGGTAAATAATACGTTAATCCTGATATAGTTATCGCTAATTTTGTGGTTGACGTGCCAACGACGCCGAAACCGACACTGATTGCCAACTTGAACTATTCGCCTGTGCGTTCCATCTCTGTCCATAATCAGCCGATTTAATACATCTTATCTACAAGCGTATTTTTGTAATATAAAATAGAACTACTACATAAGATAAAATGCCTAATACAAGAGATAATAACCAAACAGGTAATATTGTTTTATTCTTATATCCAACACCAAATTCCCGTAAACTACCATCAGGGTTATATAAAAAAGACGGTTTAAGCATTTGAATGACGCCAAAAAGGATTATAAATAAAATGATAGAAACAAGTGGTACATTTTTTCTTATAAATTGTTTATACATATATATATATATATATATACATTCTTAAATATTCATAATATTTACAAAATAGTATGAATTATACATTACAAATTACTCATTACAAATTATTAATTATAAACTAAAATGCTTAATGTTCATGAATCATAATCTTCATAATTTTCTACCTCATCCCCATCAAAATTACCGTCATTATAGTCGTCAGTAAAATTATTCATATTATTCTCTTCTCTCTCTATTTCATTATCAACTTCTTGTTGTTCCATATAATCTGTCACATATTCATCTATATTATCATCGGTGACGTTCTTATTAGTTGCACGTAATTTTCGTTCTAATTTATCCATATCATCTCTTAATTCTCTTTCTTCGTCATACGTTTCTTTTACATATTGTGTGAGACCTTTTTGCAACCCTTTGCTCCATACACCTAATTTGTTAATCTTTAAAATAGTATCCGCATCACGTTCTTCATCAGACAACAATTGTAAACGGTCTGTTATAATGTCTTTTTCCCGTTCTCTCAATTTTAATACCTTGTCCATAATATCACTATAGGAAACATCAATTATATCCTTCTGGGAATCCATAAGTTCAATAAATATGGATAATAAATGAGCAACTTGCTGCCTTAGGCTCTTTTTATTACCAGATAATAATTGCGTTTCAACAATGGTGTCAGTATTCATGAAATCTACTTTGGTTTCATTATCCTCCAAGAATTCTTCGGTAAATAATTCATTCCCCGTAGTTCTATGCGCGATTTCTCTGACTATCATGTTATCATCATCGGTAAGATCGATATATGTAATGAGAACCTTTAATAATAAATATTCAAACAAAAAGAGCGAAGTTCTCTCGTCAAATATAGGATGTATGGTTTTATCTTTATAGTGTATGGTTGTAAACGCCGACGTTACATCTGCTAATTTGACAATATTCGCACATAATGATTGAATTGTATGTAATACCTTTATAATTTCAGGGGTTCCATAAAAGCGTTGTAAATTTTTATAATAATCACTAATTATGAGTTGAATTTTGCGCGAATGGTGCTGCGACACGCCTACATAACTCGGTATAACTGTATTTTTATACTGTACTTTATTTAACACGATATTTGGAAACAACGAAACAAAATCGTGAATAAATGTTTTATAAAAATTGATAATAGTATAATGCTGTTCTTGAGTGGACCACGTAGACAATTGATTAATGGTTCTAGCGGTCTTGGTTAAAAGGCTTGCAGTAATAGATACTCCTTTATTTTTACGAATAAAGTCAACAATATCAGTCTTCATTAACGCGGTTTGTTTAATTAAATAATTGTTCAAATCTTTGGTTTCTTTGGTAACCTCGTCAGTCGCAATATCATATGTATCTAACACACCTAACATAAGGTTTCTCAAGGATGAATCTATAATTTCATCATTTTCCGTATCAAATGTTTGTAATGCGGCGCTTAATTTAATAATAGGTGAAATAACATTTTCCTGAATATTTATATTTATAATGTTCTCTCTACTAATCAATTGCAACAATCTTAAAAATGTCTCATAATTGTAGTCGCGTCCATCAAGTTTTAATTTGCGTATAATTTCGTCGATAGTATCGGTTTCATTAATCAACAGCATATCTGGCTTATTCGCACATAAAGGTAACAGGTTTTCTGGAATGGGCATTAATGATTTAAATTTGCAGAAATAAATAAAGGTCAAATAGATTGTTTTTTCAGAAAATGTGTTGCTTATAGATGGATAAACATTTTTAGTGTTAATGTTACTATAAAACATGGCGCTTTTTGTTATCGCAGTTATATCTGATAATATATTCGTCAAATTTTGGACAACCTGGTTATATTCTTGAATATCTTTGTTTTTATTCATAAAATATTGTATAGTGGACTCTTTATCATTTGAAGAGCAGCACGAATTTTCCAAGTAAGGCTCATTAGAACCCTTATTTAAGAGCAAATCTTGTTTTTTAACGACTTCTTGAATCCTTTCTTGTATAGCCAATGAAAACAGTGTTATTTTTGATAAAACCACCAAGATTTTGTCACGCTGCGAATTCGCCCCCGATTTTAAATCGGACATCAAAGCAGATTTAAACTCGCCGGATATATTCGTGAGCTTATCTACTTTAAATGGTATTAGTGGAGGCAAAAAGTGGGTCCATGCCAAAATGTTGTGTTCTACGGGTATTTCTTCATTATCACCTGTTAATAAATATTCGATTTTATCGTCTATTTTACGTTTAACCTCGGCAATATTTAATAAAACGCCGGTAATAGACAATTTTATTTTGTTCATGACAACGTCTTGTTTTTTCCCCTTTAATACATACCATGGGTCACTTGAACTACGAATATCATACGCAACACACGCGACATAATTTAATGCGGTATTATCACCAGACCCTTCCAGTGGGAATCCCGAAAAAGAACGAATGCAACCAGGGTGTGTTTTGCGTGTTCTAACAGATGGGATTGCGGTTTGTACAGCAATTAAAAAGGCGCCCATTGTATAATACATGACGGCGTTATTGTAGAAGTCCTTATACGACATAATTTTTTAATTTTTCTCTGCCATTTCTTTCACCTTTGTTTTATAATCGGACTCGGATTCTAATGTGTCTCGTATAGAAGCCAATACGATGTTAATAATAAACTCTTTTTGAACTTCAATATTAATACCCATAGCAATAGATAACGCATTTACTATATTTGAAACAGTTCGTGATTCTGGTGTGCTATATTGAACCGCGACGGTAGTAGATGATGTTATTTTATTCCCCGCGTCATTTTCTAAGACTGCTCGCGAAGAAATCTTAAACCCCCCATCATATCCTTCGTCATATTCATCGTCGATAGGGCGAATTGTCCATCCACTATGTTCATCTATCCACAAATGTCCATCGTCGCTTAATTTACCTACGTCACTGATGAGTAAATCGACGAAATTATTATAATTTTGTGTGTCGGTAATATATGCCGTTGCCATAGTAAACTTAAATATGGGTAACAACGGAGTGTTAGTTTTTAAACAATATAACCAATATCCGCTTTCTTTTTGTCCCAACGGTCCAAAGTTTTCGGTAATCGCAGGTCTCGTATAAGTATTTACAAACCGAATAGTATCCATTTGCTTCTTAACAAAATCGCTTTGGCTTAATATGAGATTTAATAATTTTGCGTTGGGAGAAACGATACGATTTGTTTTAGAGTCATCTGTTGAACCAAGTTTATATTTTTGTCTATTATACTTTAAAAATTGTATATTGTCAATTCGTGTTAATACGTCGATTAATGATAAATTATATTCATATCGGCTCTTAATTACCGCCAACATGTCTTGTTTTGACAAATTGTATTTATCATCAAATTCTGCAATCACGTCCTTCAACAATTTATTTTGCATAGTTAATTTATCTAAGGGGATGCTCTCACACTTGTCTTCGTATTTTGCAGGCACACTAACACATTTATTTTGTAAATTGCATAAAACTCCAGCATCGTCAGTGCCTGCGTTTTTTAACAAGGGGGTTTTATCAAGAATCCACTTGTTATCTTTTCTGACATAATATTCAGTTTTATCAGTAGTAGATTCGGTATATTCCTTGTATAAAATTGCATAATTTCCATTTTGCACCTTTTTAAAGCCATTGATGAGTGTGTCTGACAAAAGCTCGGCATCATCTGTGTTTATTTTAAGAGATTTAGTCAAATCTTGTATTAAATGATTCATAAAGTTTTCTGGGCTTAATTTTATAATCATATCCTCATATTTATCAAGTAGTCCATAGTTGGTTGTGTCATATTTTTTATCAAAATAAATAGTTTTGTTGTTGTCTTGCTGTAATTCTTCGTACGTTTTATATTGCTTTGCGACAATTATAGACTTGCAATCATCCGCATCAGCTGCTTCATTTATTTTTGTATGTAAGTTATTTTTTTCATTATCTAATAAAGATGTGAAATCACTTGGGAACATTAATGGTATATTTTGTAAAGAAATAGCCGAAGTATATAGTTTATTAGCATCTTTAATTGTTATTTTGCGTAATAATTCAGAATTTGTATATAATTTATATTTTTTAATATCCTCCAAGTTGATTTCATACCCGGAGAATACATCGCTTTGAATGTTATTTGTATCCAGTATGATATTTATTATGGAATACGCACTAGAAAACATGGTTTTATCGGTCGCCTTTCTAAATTTAACATCATTTAAGCCGCGCATCTCCTTTGATTTTTCGATAAAGTCCTTATTATACTTTGAAATTTCAGTGTCAATAAATTGAATAATGTCCTTATATTGCATATATGTAAGATTATCCGGATATATTAAAAATGGTTCCAGATAACCGACCACATCTATAATAGATAGTTTACCAATTATATATTTTTTCATTAAATCAAAAATAACTTTTGTTTTTGGCATAATCGTTTTAATAAAATCGTAATATATTTGGTTATCAGATAGACCACGTTTATCGTTTTCGGACAAGTTTAATATGTAATTTTTTATATTGTTTACAAAATTGTCCTCATCAAACTCGATACTTTCATCAATTTTATCAACAAACACGTTATATATAGGTGTTTTTTTGTTTAAGAGCTGCCAGTAGTTTAATGATACTCTATTTAGATTCGCTTTGTCTAACAATGAAGTATTTGGTAAATTTATACGCGAATAACGTATAGTTGGTTCAGGTAGGGTTAAAAATGATTTTATAGACATGGTATCTGAATTTGCCATTTTTACGCGTGTGGTTATTAAACGGCTGCCCGTTTGTTCTATTGTATCCAATTTAGTGGGTCCTAAATTATATTTTTGAATTACGAATCGTCTATTTCGAATATTACCGTTGTTAAATATAGTTGAATACATATCGTCTAAATTATCAACAATGGTGGTAATATTGGAATCTACCGTTTTATTAATTATAATATCTGATTCGTTTTCATTATTGATTAACTCAAACGGTGTAAAGTAAGGGTTTAATTCGGCATTTAAATGTGCGTATTTGTTCTGTTCAGTTGGGTAGGAATTTGACCTATAATCCTGAATAATGTTGCTCATTTTTTCGAGATTTTCGGTGAGCTCGGTATCGATGACACTCTGGTCTTGATAGTAGGGTCTCTCGGCACCGGTGTCGGCATAAAGTTTTTTAATATTTTTAACTACGGGTAATAACCAATATAAATTAATATTAAAATCGTTAAAATAATTCCATATAGGTTTGTAATTAGCCTCATACACAAGCGACCTTTCAATATTTCCATTTTTATCAAACGATGAAAATTGTTCACGTAATTGTTTGAATCTCTCAATAGTAGTATGAATGCTGTTTAATACGCGAGCACTTCGTTCAGCATCCGGAATGTTACTTAATAAATCGTCTAACAAATCAGTTACCTGTGTTTCAATGCTATATCTCTGCGATTTAGACGATACATCCACATATTGGACAATAGGTCCCAACTCTTCATCGCCGAATTTTATTTGGTCCGCGCGTAATACAAATTCTCTCAACTGGTCTTTTATATTTTTAACAGGTGCATTAATATCTAGATTGCGGGTGTTCATCATTTGTACATTTTTAGCTGCTTCGCTTTCAAGAAGCTCACCTTCTTCTAATTCTTCTTCTACTTGTGCTTGCGCTTGCGCTTCTACTTGTGCTTCCGCTTCTACTTCTACCTCTTCTGGAATTTCACCTTCTTCCAATTCCATAGATTCCTGTGGTTTTTCCCGGATTTCGATTAAAGTAATGGGTAAATCTTCAGGAATGCCTTTATAATCAAAATTTATATATAAAACATCACCATCTACCGTTTTAACTTCTATCATATCATTTTCTAAATTAGTAATTTCCCCTGTAATAATTGCAGGGTATTCGCCACCAAAATGAATGTTTATCCATTTACTTGGTGTGAGATTATTTTGCAGAGCGTATCCCTTTTCGTCACTTCTACTCAATATGGCAATCTTAGTGATGGTGCCATTTCCGATAGTGCCATCCTCCAAAATTTTAAGTTTAATGTTATCTAATGTGTCGGTGTTTATTAGAAACATTTTACTTGAATCGATATAGTCAATAATAAAGGTTTGGTCATCAAGTTTTTCATTAGTTGCGTCGGAAACATGTATAACATCACCTAATTGTAATTCTATCATATTTTCGTTATTTTCTTTATTTTCTTTTATAGACATTCGTTTCTATATTTATAATAGAAATTTTTATACTTTTATTGAATTCAATAATAAATATATATAGTTTAAAGACTTTTGAATTATTTATATATACATGTCAAATCCATTAGCATATTGTGAAATAAAACTGTCAACCATCCCGAACTTTCATGAGGTTATTACCGCGGATAATGATAATAATAGCAATTCAAATATACTAAAATTAACCAAAACGGAATGTGCGTCCAAAATGTACAAAGTAATTCGGTATGATAAAAATATATTAAACGCCGATTTAATATCAACCTATGGGTTATGTCGGTCTATTATTGTAAATGAAAATAATAAAATAGTGTGTTTTTCACCACCCAAATCAATTCCCACTGACGAATTTATTAAAAAATACCCGAATAAAACGGAGGCTATTGTTGCGCAAGAATTCGTGGAAGGTACAATGATTAACGTTTTTTGGGATGAAAATATAGGTTTAACCGGTGGTTGGGAGATTGCGACAAGAAATACCGTGGGCGCTACGTCTGGATTTTACAAAAGTCCAACTTCCAAGACATTTAGAACCATGTTTTTGGAAGCCGCCCAAGAAAATAATTTATATTTGCATAATCTGAATCCTGCGTATTGTTTTAGTTTTGTTTTGCAACATCCAGAAAATAGAATTGTAGCGCCTTTCAATAAAGCGCGCATATATTTGGCAGCCGTTTATCACATTGACAACACTGAGCTGAATAATATTAGGGTATATAGTTATAACATGGATGAAATGCGCAAGTTGAATTGGATGAATGCTGATATAAAATTTCCGCAGACGTATAATTTGGATAGTTATACAGAACTAATTAACCGATACGCGTCAATGAATACATCCTATGATGTTCTAGGGTTTGTATTGTATAATACCCAAACGGGTGAAAGAAGTAAAATAAGAAATCCCGTTTATGAGCAAGTGCGCGCACTAAGAGGTAATCAACCCAAGCTTCAATATCAATATTTGACTTTAAGAAAGCAGAATAAGGTAAAGGATTTTTTGACATATTATCCTGAAAACAAACACAACTTTTCAAAATATAGAGAACAGCTTCATTTGTTTACCAATACGCTGTTTATGAATTACATAGCATGTTATATTAAAAAAGAACAACCCTTGAAGCAATATTCTGACCAATATAGAACGCATATGTTTGAGCTTCATAAATTATACATTAATTCGCTTAGAGAGAATAAGTTAGTTGTTACCAATCGCGTCGTAATTGATTATGTAAATAATTTACAAACTACGCTTTTAATGTATTGTTTGAATTTTCATATGAGAAAAAGAAGTGTCGATTTTATTATTGCAGACAAGTGAATAAAAAAATAAAACTTTTAAAATGTATATAAAATAATTCATGATTATGTTAATCTTTCACTAATTTCAACGCATCTTTTCGTGTTTTCATGAAAACCTGTTTCCCCGCTTCGATACATTCTTTTAAATGCCCCTTGATTACGGATTTTTCAATGGCTTCCGCATAAGCAACCCGAATCGTGCTATGACTATCATGCGGATGTTGCTTTTGGAACCCACAGAAAGTTAATATTTTGGTTTCATAGAATTTTATATATAACAAATATTCAATTACTTTGCCTATTGTGTAGTCTTCATTTTCAAGAGTAATGTCATAACAATTTGACATGGTGTTAACGGATTTTTCTATTTCCAAGTCATCCTTTTCAATAAGGTTATTCAATTCATCTAATTTACTAAGAATAATTTCACATGCGGTGTTCATAATTTCATGGTTAGTATAAACACCAATAGACTGTATAATAAAATCAAAACTATCTTTTTTAACTATGCGCATACCTTCCAATAGTTTCCAGTTTTCGGATTCCATGCTAATATCGTCAAGAGACTTGCCTTCATTTTTCCATTCTTGCTTTTTCTTTTCTAAAATAGAATCTCTGGCGACATCGTCCACTGTAAAACCATACGAACAAGCTGATACGGCGTTAAACATGCCATCTTCTTTGGCTGTTCCGGTGGAAAATTTACACGTAAAATGCAGTTTATCGCCCGTTAATTCTTGCGTGACACGTGGTCTCAACTTGACAAAGTCGATATAATGTCCGGTGTAATCGTTTGGCGGAAATATATCTTTTTGTTGAGTGTCGCTCAAAAACTTGTCCGAAACCAAGTCTTTAATTTTAAAATCACGCGTAGTGACATATAAAGGAGAATCTGTGAGATTTTCCACATTTACTTCTACTATATAATTTTTATGCGGGAAATTTTCGACGTCTTTGATATGAATCGGGATGCAACTAAGTCGTTGTTTTAATACTTCATTATTTAATCTGGTGGTATTGATTATAAAGTTGGATTTGTTTTCTTCATAAGGAGTTGTTCTAAAAACTATTTGTGGAATGTCAGATAAAATTGTTCTACGAATGCCATTGGCAAAACTTACATTTACACCGCTTAGTGTAAAAGCAAGTGTATCATTATTATCAGAATTAAATTGAATATGGGGATTCATAATATTTGTTATATACATTATATTTAAATAATATAATTAAATCATTTTTTTTTAAAATAAGTTAAATATTACTTTTAGTACACTAATTATAATTAATGAGTTCGATATTATATTATAGCAATTTTTGCGAACACTCGAAAAAACTATTGCAAACCATATCAAAAGGTGGCGCGCAAAAGGAAATACATTTTATTTGTATAGATAAGCGAGAGAAGGATGCCAACAATAAGATGTATATAATTTTGGAAAACGGTCAAAAGATTATAATGCCGGAAAATGTAAATCGGGTGCCGGCTTTGCTACTTTTAAATCAAGGTTATGCTGTCTTGTATGGAGAAGACATATTAAAACATTTTAAACCTATTCAACAGAAAGAGATGCGGCAAGCTACTGTAAATAATATGGAGCCTATGGCGTTTTCATTTGGGTCGGGTGGAATGGGTGATATTGTATCAGATAATTATAGTTTTTTGGACCAAGACCATGAAGCGCTTAGCGCCAAGGGTAATGGAGGAACTAGACAGATGCATAATTATGTAGATTTATCATATGCGGATAATGTTAATATGAATACGCCGACTGATGAACAAAATTACAAAACGAGTAAAATGCCAGAAGGGATGACTGTTGAAAAATTGCAGGAGCAGCGCGCGGCAGAACTTAGCCGTATTACGGGAAATAGACCTCCTCCTATCTAATCCTATCGACAAGATTCTTCTTATCGTAAAGATTTTAAGTAATTTTGTTAGTAAAAGGAATTAAAAAGAAAATAATACAAATATTATCATGAACAATTTATTGACGGCGTTTAATGACCATTTTGTTGAATTCTTATCTGATATTCAAAGAGTATTTCCAGAAGATGTAGATATTTTAACTGCTAAAAACGCTTTATTGACAATTAGAAAAACAAATCCGAAAATGATTGTAAAAATATGGAATAAATTTATAGTAGGTGAATATAAAAAGGAGATTGAAGCGGGGGATATTGATTTTTTTATTAATAAAGATTATTCCAAGGATATCGAAAACTCCGCGTCTTCTGATAAGATTACAGAAAGTATTGACCGTTTGCGTAATCCGGTAAAACAAATGTCTGTGGAGGATCAGGCAAAGGTTATGAAATATATTCAAAATTTGACAAAATTAGCAACTTTATATGAAAGCACCTAAAATATTAAATACATTGGAGCAAGTTTGATTTAAATAAATAAATTTATATCAAACATATAATACAATGGCTGAACCGACGACTGCTATTCCAGAAGAATTTAACAAGGTGATTAAAGACTTTGTGAATGATATTCGCACTACCTTTCCAGAATACGAAGCATTAATAAATAAATGGTGGAAAACCCCGGAATCTTTCGCAAACGTTGAAAATAATGAAGATAGGTTACTCAAAATTCAACAAGGTGAAGCTGCTAGTACAAAATTGTTGTTTGCGTTTTGCAAGAAAAAATATCCGCCGCGATTTTTGGACATGTTGTATCAAAATGAGGATTTATTTAAGGAAGATTCCGAAATAGATACGGAATTTTTGCCGCATATTTACTTCAAAGATTTGTGGCAATTTGATATTTCTCAAAAAACGCGTGATACTATTTGGAAATATTTACAGTTGATTACGTTTTCTATTGTTGGAACGCTTGATAATAAAGATGCGTTTGGCGATACTGCTAAATTATTTGAATCAATTAATCATGACGATTTTAAAACCAAATTGGAAGAAACTATAGGCAAAATGCAAGATTTGTTTGATAAAGGGGACGATGATTCGACCACTGAAGGTTTAGGTAATAATTTAAATGCCGAAGATATGCCTAAGGCGGCTGACCTGCATGAACATATTACAGGCATGTTGGATGGTAAATTAGGACGACTTGCGAGAGAAATCGCTGAGGAAACTGCTGGAAGCATTAACCTAGATATGGATGGCGCAACCGATATGAAGGATGTTTTAAATAATTTAATAAAGAATCCAGCTAAATTAATGGGTCTTGTTAAAAATGTTGGGGATAAATTAGATTCTAAATTGAAGTCGGGTGATATTAAGGAAAGTGAATTAATGTCCGAAGCGTCTGATATTATGAATAAAATGAAAAACATGAAAGGTATGGGCGATATTCAGACATTGTTAAGCAAAATGGGTCTTGGTGGAATGGGTGGAATGGGTGGAATGGGTGGAATGGGTGGAATGGGAGGAATGGGAGGAAAAGTAGATGTGAATGCTATGGAGTCGCAACTAAATAAAACTATGAAAATGATGAAAACCAAGGAGCGCATGAGAGCAACCGTAGAGGCGAATAGACTGGCAAAATTAAACCAACAACAGCAGCCTATAACTCCAGAATCTTCGCAAAAACCCGTTATTTCTGATGAAGAACTAGTTAAAATATTTAGTACAGGAGAGAAAGTCGAAAAAACTCCACGTAATTCAAATAAAAAAAAGAAGAATAAGAGTAAAACTTAGCAATCATGTAAAAATTTAATGAACTTATTTAATGAACTTTAAAAAAATGTATATATATAATAATGAATATTCCATTTTGGTATGATGACCCTAGTATTTTATTTAAAAAAGAGAATATTTTTGAGTTGTGGCCTACACCTAATATGAATTATAATCAGAAATTAAACGCAATAACTAGATTAATTATCATTGTTACTATTGTAGGTTTTATTATAACATTGGCATATAGGTTACTATTTATAGGTGGTATTACAATATTTGTTATTTTTATGTTATTTCAAATGAATAAAGGGAAATTGACAAAGGAAACATTTACCAATAATGATGCCAGTCCAAAGCCGAAGTCTGAGTATATTACAAACCCTGAAACATTAGATTCTGTATTAAAAACTGAATTTAAAGAAGGTAATAAGAAAAATCCATTTAGCAATGTTTTACTTACACAAATTGAAGATGACCCCGATCGAAAATCGGCGCCACCGGCTTTTAATGTAGACGTCGATGAAAATATAACCACTAATGTGAAAAAGGCAGTTCAGCAGATGAATCCTGGAATTAAAAATACAGACAAACAACTTTATGGAGATTTATGGGAGAATTTCCAATTAGACCAGTCGAATCGTGTATTTAATAGTACCCCAAACACCAGAGTGACAAACGACCAAACTGCTTATGCTAAATATTTATATGGTAATATGCCTTCTGCTAAGGGAAGTACCATGGAGGACAATTTACAGCGTGAGAAGGATAATTATAGATATACACTTTATTAATGATATTTTTATTAAAGATATTTTAGGTTATATTTATCATTGTAAAAAAATGTTAAATATAATGTATAATATATATAATATGGCGAATGTTTCAAGTTATACTTTTGACAATATGTCCAGAATAGGTTTAGATGCTTGTTGCAAATCACAAGAAGATATTCAAAATGTAGCTACATGTAATTATACGCTTGAAAACTTTTTTGCTTCGGATTGTTCTATGAAGAAGCCAATAGAGTTAGCAACTACACAACCAGGTATTATGTATAACGGAGGATATAATGTGGGAGCGGGAGGGTGTAATATTAATGAATCGTCTAATTTACAAATTGGTACTATTCAAACCCACCCTCGATGCCGCATCGATTTATTTCAGCGCCCCTTCGCAACTGTCCCTTATTTAGGACGTGGTTCAGTAAATCCAATTGTAGAAGCACAAATTCAACAAGGTGAACTTCAAATTAATAAACGCAGCATTAACAACCTAAGTGAAAAAAGTTATATTAAGTATCATCAAACGCCACTGTTACCGAGTGTTAAAGACCGCGTAACCAATCCAGTTAACAGTGTAGAAGGTATCGCCAAAGAGGGCTGGGTTCGAGGAGGAGTACCTTCGCGTGAATTAACGCGTGATAAAAATTTTGTAAATAAAATGGGTAAACAATAAACTCTCTACGTCGAAAGTCTTTACACAAGGCAGAAATAGGAAAATTCAATAAGACCGTTATCGTTGCGCACCCAGAACTCTTGGTCACCCGTGGAGGAATTCACCCTTACTTCTTCCAATACACCCAACGGATATCCGGACATACCATACACTGTTTGACCTATATAAAAGCTCGCGAACTTATTGTCAATCTTAATCATTTTGGTTACGAGTACTACCATATATTATACTTTAAGTGAATTATATTATATCAATAAGTCCAACATTATAAATAAACAGATGCAAATAATATTTAAATATAAAAATTATACTATATTCAAATGTATAACGTTAAACATGACTGTATGTATAATTATGATGTGTCTATACCAGAGATAAGTGAACAGGAAAAATATCTAATTCAACATAAATTGTACAAACAAGATATATTAAGCATTTTTGGGTTAGATGAATTTGACGAGACCGAATTGAACATAAATGTAAATAAATTATATGAACACATAACTCCTAATGAGAAACTTACAAGTATTGCGTTGAAAGCCGCCGCGTTGGTTATGTCTATGGATGAAGAACTCGGATTTTTAGTGCTGTTTTCATTTGATTATTTATATGTAACACACGATTGTATAAAAGATTTTTTTAAATCAGGAAGTATATCTGATAAGAACATGAGTCGGTTGGAACAACTTATAACATAATAATCAATTATAATAATGAAAAAATACAATATTAATAATCTATTATATTAATATTATATATGGCGTCTACGCGAAATAGAAACACTCCCGGTAATTATTGCTTAGAACAACGAGAATATAGACATTCTGAAAATTATACTCTTTATCCTAATTCACAATATGGTGCAGCATATGATACCAAATTAGCTGGGGTTGGCTTGAATCCCGCGCAAATACCTGGTAATCAGTTATCCGTCAACACAGCTGATATTGAATCATTTTTATTCGGTATAAATTCCACAAATTTAGTCAATCCCGCACCTTGCTTTAAACCAGAATTAAAAAAATTAAAATCTGCCAATATTTTTAATAAAGAACCTACTATCATGCCTATCCCATTAGTAATCGAAGGCAATCAACGCCCATTTCCAGTGCCAAGTTAGTTATTTATTAATACTCAGGTACATGTTTCTTAAATAGACACCCATTGGCACCAATGTCTTTGATATCGTTTGTTATAACATCTGGATTGTGGTGCGCGCAATTTGACATCCAAATTTTTACTATACAAAAGTTTTTTTTCGGAGAAATGGTAATACCAGAGACACTATTTACAAAATCCTTGTTTTTACTTATTGAACTTCCAACAACACAATATGTCAAATCCCTCCATACATCATATACCTGCTTGTTAAGAACCTTGTATGAAAAACTACCTCCATTGCGATTTTGGGGATCCTCCCAGATGGGTTTAATACCATCTCGCATTATAAATAACATGCAGTTCTCCACCAAAACAGACGGTAATTCTTCAATCAATGCTACGGTATCTTCAATTGTTGTAAATTCAAATACTTTTATATAGCTATTAATACTCCAATCAGTATTATGTGGCAAATGCGCCCACAATACCCATTTGTCATATAATTTATGATACTTGACCGTTTGCGGTGTTTCTGTTGTCATTTTATTCTGCGGAGGATCCATTTATAGATTATAAATTCATTTTTTTTTATATTGTTTTAATGAAATATATTGTCATATAAACAATATTAATGCAACTCTATTTTACTATAATCGCCTTTATTAATCTTTAATACATGTTTTAAATCAAATTCTTGTTTTTCTACATTGTGGTCCAAAATCTTTAATTTCATGTCTTGAAATGGTTTTTCAAACTCATGAAAGTCCATTATTTCACGCGAATGATATTTTTTTAGAAAATATTCCAAAAATTTTGGATTAATTACATTATTTACAATGTAATAATTATAATTGTCAGTTTTAAAATCTATTTTAATTGTTTTGTCATTAATTTCTACTTCGGACAATATGAATCTAATGTCTGATGTCGTGTACTGAAAATCAGATTCCGACGGCATTTTGGTAAATATCGTCTTATTTACAATTTTGTTGACTTCATCATAATTTGAATAAATTATAAAATCGTAATCTACATCATTAGAATGTGCGCTTACTTCTTTTACAAATTCTTCTTTTGTAGCTAAAAAATTAACATGACCGTCCAGAATAAACTCAACATCGGGTTCATATATTGAACTATGCGAGCTGTTAAACAGTTGATTTATTAAATGTATTATTGTTGGATTTGACGCAGCCAATTTATTACATAACATTTGAATTTTACTATACATATGGATTAAAGAAAGCCCGCCGTTTGTTATCAAAGAATTGTATTTGTCCTGATAATTATTTTTTAAATAGTCATTAACCAAAAACGCGACCACGGCATATTTGACCCAAGATTGTATGTATGCCAACATAATAATAGAATATATTATATATATGTTATTATTTATATAATATTTGATTTATATAATATTTATTAACTTTGATATGCTGGGTCACTTGTTCCATATGGAATATGTTCGTAATAGTGTTTAATGGGTACATCATTAGCGGTTTGCACATTATCTGCAGGGTTCACATTATCTACCGGTTTCGCCTTATCTATTGGTATCACCTTAACCATTAACGAGAGATTATTAGTTGGTGTATTATATGTGCTACATCCCTGGTAATTTAATAAAATAATAACTATAACAATAAATGCTAACAACACTATTAGCCACGAAATATCACTAAATCCTTTTTCGCATAATATATTCAAAAATAGTGTAACTGACAAAACGACAATTGTTTTAATAAATAAGTGATTATATAACCCCATATAAGCATTGAAAATAATATCTAATAATGAAATAAAAAAATACATTGATGCGGGTGCGCATAATTGAAACATAAATGTTATTACTATATATAATTATTTTATTCATTATCAAAAAATGGTTCTCCATCTTTTAAATATCCAATTCTTTTACCAATATCACCGTCTTTATTAACTTCATATATTATACCAGTTTCTTCATTGTTTGTACAGTAGGTTACGTCATCGATTTCTATCTCAAAAAAGTCGTCTTCTTCCTCTTCTTCATTTTCAGTTTCTACATCAGCATCAGCATCGGCATCAGCAGCAATCTTATCAGCTAGAATCTTATCAGCCATAATCTTATCAGCTAGAATCTTATCAGCCATAATCTTATCAGCCATAATCTTATCAGCAGCAATCTTATCAGCTAGAATCTTATCAGCCGCAATCTTATCAGCCGCAATCTTAGCATCTACTTCCTCTTCTTCATCATCTTCTTCTTCTTCATCATCTTCTTCATCTTCTTCTTCTTCTTCTTCTTCTTCTTCTTCTTCTTCTTCTTCATCTTCATCATCATCATCTTTATCGGTAAGAACAATAGCCGCAGTATTGACCTCTTCTACCGGAATATCTACTATTTCAAGTTTAATATTAATTTTCTCACATATTTTCTCTGTATCACATGTGTTACAATTACATATAGGTCGTTTTCTTATAGATTCTTTTAATTCACAGATTTCATTACGTAGTTCTCTTATAATGACATCCTTCGAGCTAATAATCTGTGCTCTTACATCAACAAAACCCTTATAATCTGATTTGGAGTCATTCTCTCTATTATTCATTTCATCCCGAACGCTCGGTAAATTCATAATTTGGTTATGTGTATTTTCTAACAAATTATATCGGTCAACATATTTTGCCAACATTTTAGAAAGTCCGGCGTTCAATACGCTATTTAATTCTTGCATTAAAGGTTCTGTATCAAAGGTTGTCATGTCACACATCGTTATAAAACAATATAGTGATTCGTTTAATATGATTTAAAAAATGATTTATTTAAATCATATAAGCATGGACGATAAAATCGCCTTTGTCGAGACAGATTCATTGTCTACTAATATTGACATTATATTAAGACAAACGAATTATTCAGAAGAAGAAGCCAGAGAGAAATTATTTGAATATAACAATGACTATGTTGCAGTTATTAAAGCATATTTAGGAGTTAAAAAGGGCGCTTCTAAACCAGAAATAAAATCGGTTAACCAAGAAATATATAAACAAATGCGTTTTAAGTTAGATTCTGCTATGCGGGATTATACGGTTCGGAAGGATAAAAATGAAACACGGCTAAAATAATCAGCGCTTCATCCTTTTATGTTTATGTTTATTTTTAATGGAAAGTTGTGAGACATTTGTTACGCCTGGAATACTAGGCATCGCAAGCATATCGTACCATATTGTGTTAACATATACCACATATTCTACACTATAAATAATCAAAACGACCATAATCATCAACAAAACCTGTTTATAATTTGACATGATAAACTCCATCCACGTTTCCGAGGTGTTATTACTAATTATATCATTCATTATTATATAATTAGATTATTACTAAATTATGTCTTCATAAAACCTACTGCTACGATTAAATTACAACAACCGTTGTTCCGTTACATGACTCAACCAAATGAGTCTCACAACACTCGCACATTTGAATTTTATATGACGGCTTAGCTTTTTTAGAGCATCCACAACCTGTTTTGGGCTTAGCCGCAACAAAAGTCTTCGCTAGTCGCACACATTCATCTGATGCGATTGTAACCACTCCTGCAGATGCGCTACATGTAAAAACAACATTCCCGAGTTCATCTTTTAGCCTACCAAAAACGTGAAGAGATTTAGACTTTTGAGCCATTTATCTATATATTATATATATATATATATTTATATTTTAACATAAATAATAATTAAGCGGATAATCCAAATTTTTCATTGACAATAGAGTTCTTATTTTGTTTATTGTGTTGTTTTTTCAGTTGATATGTGTTTGACGGAATTATTTTATTATTAATGATAAATGCGTCATTATCTTCATGTAATTCTGGTAAAATACGCGTAAGGGGTTTGTCTACTATTAAGAATAACCTATCACTCTGTAATAATCCTCTATATTCCTGTATGCTCAAATTACCATAATATTTATCCAACAAAAATCGTGGATTAGGCGCCGGTTTTATATTTTTGCTATAATTATAAATTTTGGAATAAATATTATTCAATAAGAAATATCTCTCAAACTTTGACGAATCGTCTATATTTTCCTCCATTAAATACGCAGTTGCACATTCAGGACTACAAAAACACCCATACACGTGATAAGACTCTTCTACAAAGTGTTTGGGTATATATATTGACGGATTATCAAAATCGCATGTACACCAAAAACATGCGGATTTTCGGTCATTCACATTGTTGTTATGTAGATTATGCTGTAATTCCTTCAATTTGTTCCATAAACTTCGCGAGTCGTTGCTTTTGGATTTGTTACAATCCTCATCAAATGTATCATGCTCTATTTCACAACTATATGTCGGGTGCAAAGTCTTTGTAGGTGAATTGTCCATAATAACATTCTTTTCATCAGTAACTATTTCATATGCTAATTCAGATTTTGTATTCGCGAATGCAAAGGAATCTATGCCGTTTTCTACATTGTTTCCGTTAAGGTCGTTAATTGAACATTTTAAATGTAACATAATATTAGGCTTGCTTGGCTGGTCAAGTTGATTTGTCAATTTTTGCTGCACAATTTTTCCTCCTTTTGGTTTGCGCCCACGCTTTTTTAGGATTTTGTCTTCTGTGATAACAACTGTATTATCTACACTAGGTATAATGGTATCACATTGCGAAACTGGTTCGGGAATTGCAACTTGTTTAGGCTTACGTCCTCTCTTTTGTTTGATAACTACGGCAACTTCATTCTCTTCAACCATCATAGATTAATATAATTATTCTATGTAAATACTAATTTAAATGGTTTTAATATAATCTTTACATATAAAAATCCGGAATTAATCTCTCTTTAACCATGGAATCGATTAATGATAAGGTGAAAATCTTTCCATAACTTCTAGGTGTAAATGATTGCGACAAATATTGGTCTAGTTCGGCATTCACATCGTCCGAATTAAACGCATCGTGAAAATAGGTCTTGTAAGACATGTTGTTAAATTGATTACGCATATCGTACTTATTAGAACTAATTTCATAACTAACAATTGACTCAATGCCACTTAAAATTGTTACAAGTTTATTGTACGTGTCATTGATATTTTTTTTAATAGTCCAATGGGCTTGTGTATTGGATGGATAGTTTTTAAGCAAAAATGTCGCACCAAATTTGGTGTATATTTTTTGTTTGATAGTGTTTGACAAATAGTTTATATTCATATTTAATTTAGTTGTTATATAACTATAATCTTTCACAATATAGTTACTAATGTTGGGGTAAGATAAATATTTTAATAAATCATGTGTAAAAGACTCTAAAACCTGAATATTGCCGTTAATTACAAATTCAACTACTGGGATATAATTAGTATGTTCTATATTTACGTTGGTAATGCAAAAATATCCAGCAACATTAGAATTGTGTAAGAATTCATATTCTAGGTAAAATTGATGTGTGTTTATACTGGATTCATCCCGCGAAGACAATATCGGAAATTTATGTTGCGAACAACATTCAAAAAGTCCTTTTTCTAGTAAAAAAAATCGTATGCAATTAATTACATAATGATATTGATTATTTGATACCTGATAAAATGGTCGTTTTGTTGTGTTTGTACGTTTTGTTTTGGTTGTACATTTTAGGGGTTGTGTTATTTTGTCTATTTCTTCGCTTTTTTCTCTTTGTTCTATTTGTTCGATTAGTATTTGTTCGATTTGTTCTCTTTGTTCTATTTCTTCGATTTTGTCTATTTCTTCAATTGTTTCTATTTCTTCAATTGTTTCTATTTGTTCGATTAGTATTTGTTCTCTTTGTTCGATTAGTATTTGTTCTCTTTGTTCTCTTAGTTCTCTTTGTGCTATTTGTTCTCTTTGTTCTCTTTGTGCTATTTGTTCGAGTTGTTCTCTTTGTTCGATAAGTATTTGTTCGAGTTGTTCTCTTTGTTCGATTTTGTCTATTTGTTCGATTAGTAGCTGTTTGATTTGTTCGATTAGTAGCTGTTTGATTTGTTCTCTTTGTGCTATTTGTTCTCTTTGTTCTCTTTGTTCGATAACTATTTGTTCTCTTTGTTCTCTTTGTTCTCTTTGTTCGATTTTGTCTATTTGTTCAATTAGTATTTCTTGTATTAAATTATGAGATTCAGGATTAGTCATATTGTTTAATGAAATTATTATAATAATAACTTAACGTATAATTACTATTTATAATTAGTATTTAAAATTATATTCCCAATTAACAAGAATGAGTAAAATACCTTGGGTAGAATTTTATAGACCAACCAAATTTGAGGATATTGTACTTGACCCATTAAACAAACAAATTCTAAATAATATACTTTCGTCATTGTATTTCCCTAATTTGCTATTATATGGACCACCCGGAACAGGTAAAACTACAACTATAATAAATTTAATAAACACGTATCATGCAAGTATGGGTCTTGTAAATAAAGATTTAATAATTCATCTAAACGCATCCGATGAGAGAGGTGTGGATATTATAAGAAATCAAATATGTAGTTTTGTGAATGCCAAGTCGTTTTTCCGTAATGGAATGAAATTTGTAATATTAGATGAAGTTGACTACATGACCAAAAATGCTCAACAAGCTTTAAAATATCTATTACAAGAACATACACATAATGTTCGGTTTTGTTTAATATGTAATTATATTAGTAAAATAGATGAAGGATTACAGAATTATTTTATTAAAATGAGATTTAACCAATTGCCGCCTATTGAAATTACACAATTCTTGAAAAAAATTGTCGATTCTGAAAAATTGAACATTTCTGACGAAGTAATAGGCTCCATACAAAATATGTATCATTCTGATATTAGAAGTATGATTAATTATATTCAATCCAATCAATTATCCATAAATGCTGCGGACCAAACCATAAATATAATTACTAATGATGTTTGGGAAATATTGTTTAATATATTTAAACGCAACACCACATTACATAATATAGAAAAACATGTCGACACCATAAGCGCTAGTTACAATATTGATAAAAAACATATTGTAAAAGAATTTTTAAATTATATTATTCGTAATAAAAAGTTGCCAATAACCATTGATTTTTGTAGTTTTGTTGAAAATATATTACATTCACAATATGGTAACAGTAATATATGCATGAGTTATTTTTACGCGCATTTATTGAGTTTTTGTTCGTGAATCTGCATTCTTTTATATAATTTTTGTAAAAATTCATTCGGCGGCGAAGCTTGCGACGGGTCAAATAGATTTTGTGTAAGACTATACTCGGAACACGTATTAGAATTATAAATAGGATAATTTGTAGGCGTACATTTGTTAGGCATTGGAATATTATTGCTTTTTGCTAAACCCGGTTTTGTACTAATCATCCACTTATATATAAGGTTAATATAAAAAATAATTGATTGAAATATAATTAATTATATTAAATGTAATTTTATAAATATGAAGGTGCAACAACATAACAATATTGACGATGAATGGTCCAAATTCTTATTGCATGATAGTGACGAAAGCGACGATAGTGACGATAATGACGAAGCTTTGTACGCGGACAAAAACTTTATTGGAATAGACCCCACAAGTAATGAAACCAACGCTCCTATGGCGTCAGAGATTTATATTTCTACAAAAACCAAGATTTCTTATTTAAATACTGCGATAGATTTGGCAGATGTGTTTTGGAAAATACCGGTAATCAGTTATTCATCGCCCAAAGATGGAGTCGTTAAAAAGCAGATGAAATTTAATTCCTTTTTGGAAGAAGAATTAGTTGCCATACAGAATAAGCTAACACATGAAAACTGTTATGAAGAACATGTAATCACAAGTATAAATAATCCCACAGGGCGTATTAAATTTAAAGATATTCGCAAAATATCTATTGGAATTTCCAAAAAAGATATTATGAATTGCCGGTCTAAGCAGAAAAGTGCATTTTATAATTGTATTGTTATCATATTGCGAATGAAGCACGATAATGCGTTTAAAGAATATCATGTAAAGATTTTCAATACGGGAAAATTGGAAATCCCTGGAGTGCAAAATGATGAATCGTTTGGCATGATTTTAAAGTTGGTTGTGCAGATTATTCAGCCACATGTTGAAACGCACATATTTTGTGATAATACCCTATGCGATACGGTGCTTATCAATTCCAACTTTAATTGTGGCTTCTATATAAATCGCGAAGTTTTATATGATTTATTGAAAATGAAATATAACATTCAATCGATATATGACCCATGCTCTTACCCGGGAATACAGTGTAAATTTTATTATAATCCCGATATTGGCATACAGGTTGGTTCTCAAATTTCAGATAACCAAAAACAATTATATAAAGATATTAAAAAGGTATCATTTATGGTTTTTAGAACCGGTAGTGTATTGATTGTAGGTAGGTGTGATGACAATGTTATTATCATTATTTATAAATTTATAAAAGATTTGTTGATGAATGAGTATGAGCACATACATCAACGTAATGCGCCTATGGATAATATAAATCATGTGCATATATCCGATAAAAAAAAGAAAACTAGAAAGAAGCAAATAATACTCAATTAATTATTTAATCTTGTTGCTTGTTACCCATTTAATAAATTTATCTGTTGGTAAAGATACCATCTGTGTGTCACATTCATTACTTTGTACATTTTGTTGCGTTATAAGCAATACATTCACGTTACTTGTCGATTTTTTTACTATATTTTTTATGATTTCTAAGAATTTGTCGATGCATTTTATTTTATTGTAAAACGCATCTATAATACGAGTTAATATTGATAAATTATGTTTGTCTATGGTTATTGCGTTTATTTTATGTATTAAATCGGATACTTCCGTTATATGTATATTGTACGCCAAATCTGAATGAATAACTTTATAAAAAAACAGTTTATACCCATTCAGATATAACTCGATCAAGTTCATTTTGACCGCGGATTCGTCTGAATTATGTTCCTGATGCTGTTTAGCGTGTTTAATTTCAAATATTGTCTTTTTATATACATAATTTGTCGCATCTCTCGAACTCAATTGTAAAAAAGATGTTTCATCTGTGGAAATCTGGCTAACAAACTCTACATAAAAATAAGAAGCTTTTTCACAGTAATATAGCGCAATCGAACTATTGTTGGTATAATGTAATAAATATAAAAAAACATGTGTTATGGTATCAAGTCCTCTCGTAATTATAAATTTATTTAAAACATTATTTTTACTGGATATATTTTTATGTATATAGTGAAAATAATTAATAACTACATCTGAATATTTATCCATTAGAATAGACGTGTTTGTTTCCAATGTGGGGTAGAAATTGTCTACATTATGTAATGAATACATACTATCGTTTTTTACCAACGTTTTCATTATAGTTTATTTATATTAAAATTTAAATACTTTTGGATAATCTTAATTTAAAGACTATAAACTTACAATATATAAATGTCCGCCACCGAAAATACCAATACCGGGGAAAATAAACCCGCGGGTTCTGATTTTAACTATCGATTACCGTCTGATATTACACTAAAACACGCGTCTAAATTGAGTATTGTTGATGATAAGCCTATTATGCTTGATTATTGGTCGGCGTCGCTTGATAAAAAGGCACTTATTGGGGTTAGAGATAATGGCGAAAAACTGTTGGTAAAAAGTGAGGAAGAGTACACGAGTACCATTAAAAAGTTTTACAAGTCTGGGCAAGAATATATCATTATTACCGAAAATTCTATTTATTTAGTTGATAATGGAATCCCTACCAGAAAAATATCTTAAATATTACTTATAAATATAAATAATATTTAATATTATATGTGTATATATCAATATGGATATGGATATAATAGATTCCCCGAAAGTAAAAAGGAAACTATCGGACCTAAATGAAAATACACCTGGCGAACCACTTGCTAAAAAACTAAGTATCGAAGCTGACAATTTACCCACAGCCGTTGTGGATGATTCATCTATGCAAGTAATTCCAGAATCAGAATCAGTCCCCAACATACCTGTTGTCGATATGCAAGTAACTCCAGAATCAGAACCCGATGACGATATGCAAGTAACTCCAGAATCAGAACCCAATATGCCCGACGTCGACACACCATTAATAACCCAACAATTGTTTACAGATTCAGACAAAAATAAGCAATTTGTCGACTTGTTTGATAAGTTACATACTAAATACTGCAAGACCCTAGTAAAATTACCTATCAAGGACATTGGTGATGTAAGAGACGAAATTATAAGAAAATTGTACAATGCGCAAAAAAAGTTATTGAATAGTCCACCAATAAAAGATGCCCCTACTACAGACTCTACTACCGACCCTACTACCGCCCAAGATTTATTATTATCATTTGAAATACTATTTTTGAATATTATGTGGTGGTTTGCGGATGGTATTGGTCATGATATGATTTATTTGGGATACAATCTTACTTTGGACGAACTAATAATTGAAGCAAATAAATTTTTACCAGATTATTTACATTCTGACAGCGAATATTATATGAAACGATTTAAAACAGACGCAGGCGCTAAACAGGCAATAATCGAGCTATCTAATAGAATATTTTTAAAAACCGGATTAGCATATAAATTAGAAAAATTTGGAACTGCCGGGAGTTTTGATGAGGAAATAGGAAAAAAACGATTTTATGATGTTATGACGAATTTATCTCAACCTAACAATAACAATTTCGTGTTACGAATTGACAGTTCTAATAGTGCGTTCTCTGAAAAGTATAATAAAGCCTACGCGCAATCCTTACTATCTCAATTTGTAAATGATACATCCAAAAACAGCTCTTTATACGGCGCATGTGTTGATATAACCGTACGAGCTGACCCCTGCACAATAACAGCTAGTACAATGATTGACAAATGCGGTGGAGTCGAAGCCATGTGGAAAGATCCAGCTAATCCTCCAGGTAATGATATTATTAACCGAATGAACCAAAATAATGCAAATAAAATATTATTAACGCCAGGTTCACCAACTGGCATAACGGATTTAATGTTTATTCCATTGATTTACACAAAGGCTAATAATGTAAAATTAATGGCCTTTTCTGAAAATTTTACATATGAGACATCTAGATATCAACAGGTCCCTGCTATACAAGGGGTTCAATCTACAAATTTGTCATCATTTATCCCCGCAAATGTTATCCATCAAAAAATCTTGTTTAAAAATCCATATGGAGATAATACTAAAACACCAACCGGCACACCCACAATACAGATCACATTTGTGGCGGCGACGGCAGAAAAAGAAAACATCATGAGAATATCTAAATTTGTATATGACACTATTTCAAATAATAAAGAGTTTTTAATCACCCAAAATACGAAACAAACTTATTGGGTCTCCGATTATTTATATACTATTTATAAATCAGAGGATGATTCAATATACATATATTTGTATGATTCTAAAAATAAAGCGGTTTTTGAAATGATTGCTTCCAAAGAATTTGCTCCAACATTTGATAATGGTCAAAAGGGTGTAAACAACAATTTAATAACTATGGCTACATGTTTGTTGAAGACAGAAGGAGATTACGCTCAAAGTGTTCCTTCAATGCAACAATTACAATACACATATAAAAAGGATACAACCGTACTAAAACCGGATATATTAAGCTCTCAAGTAATTGATTTTGGGTTATCATTAGATTACTTGGCCGCATCTAAAAGCACCATTTTTTCAAAAAGAGATGGAGTATTTATTTGTGCTGCTAAAAGTTCTGTAACATTAGTTACACCCATTAAACCCTATAGTAGTGATGCCAATGATAAATTATGCAGAATTCTGGAGACAATTAAATTAATATTAAATGATGATACTCATCTGCAATCTGATATGAATGTTGATTCACAAATGGGGGGTGATTGGACTGATTGTCCAGGATTAAATCTGCCTACAATGTCTGGAAGACGCACACTGACTACAGATATTGTGATTTATCCTAACATTATAATTCGTGCTCAACACATATTATACGCAAAGCTTGATACAATAATTAATACAGTTAATAAAAACAAGGTATGTAATTATAGCGAGTGCTTTAAATTATTTAAAGAACGTCTGCTTAGGGCTTACAGGCATAAATACAAAATTATAATAAACATGAATATAAATGAAAATTTAAAAGGAGGCTGTGATGTGTTTGGACCATTATCAGTAATAAATTTGTTGAACGATGATACAAAAATAAATACGTACATTCCATTATTGTACACGATATATACAGATGTTGATACCTATTATGCGAACTTGGGCGGGTTTGACACATTCTTTGAAAATAGTATAGTTGATGAATTAAACGCTGTAATGGATCTAATTTGTAATGATGCGTTTAATACTTTATTGACTGATAGTGTTAACAGCTATAAAAATTATGAAAGTTTTGTTGATAAAATTTATAGTTTTTACTTTAATACAACCAATACGCATTATAATTCATTAATATTGCGACATATTATATTATTAAATCCATATTTTAGAAATTTTATAGATCCAAGCTTAGATGAATTATGTGTTGCGAAGAGTGATATATCTGTTCAAATGAATAGTGATGTTGTTTTGGAAGAGGACACTGAGGCAGATATCCCCGATGACATGAATGAGGACATGAATGAGGATATGAATGAGGATGAGATAAATGCTTTAATGGGTGAAACCCCTAATCAAGATGATGCTGATGCTGATGATGAGGATGATGATCCTGATTTTATCCCTAATGCTGACGAAGATTCAGATGATGATGATGATGATGATGATGATCATGACGAATCATATGACACGAATCAAGCCATAGAGCTATTACAAACATTAAAACTAGACACAAGTGACAATAAAGACGACATGTTAAATGAAGCTACTATTATACACAACTTAGGATTTTTGTTACGTTTCATAAACATGACCGATGAAATTATAATGTTAGAATTGAGAAAAGAACGACAACAAGTAATGAAATCAGCTCTACCTCAAGGTTCGGCACATTCAGGGACATTGTCAACCTCTTCCGCACTATCTCCCGAAACCCTCGCGAAAGCAGCAGCCAAGCGGGAAAAAACAGACGCAAAAGAGAAAAAAGCACAAGTAATGAAACAAGGAATTCTTGACGAAACCCAACGGCACATTATTTCTTTTATGGAAGGTAATTATCGTTCGTTTTTACGGATTACGGATACTTTACAAAAACCATTAATAACATCGATGATGAAAATATGCGCTCCTACGAAACCGATTTCGGATAAAAAGGAAGCAAATATAAAGACATTATACGATTCATCAAAAGCTTGTTATAATAAATCTTTGGTGTCATTAAATAACGTCAAAATAGATGAAATAATTAACAATGCTTATGATGCATCCCTAGTATCAGACAAACCTTTTACTGTGTTTGACGCAAGAAATACAGTTAGAGGCATGCTTTCGGGAAAAAAATCTAAACAAGCAAATATTGATAAACAAAAACAGGCATTTATAGATTTTTTAACAGTCCATAAGGACACACCTAATTATAACGCAATTATTAATGCCTTAACTAATTATAGGTTACGCGATGACGAAGAGCTTGGTTTCTCTAAACAAATATTAGATACCGCAATAGAAGAATACCTGTTTTCCAAAAAAACCGCTAAAGCTAACAAACCTATAAAAACCCCCAAACCCCCAAAAACCCCCAAAGCCCCCAAACCTGGCAAAGGAGGAACACTTAAAACCACTCGTAAGAAACGCAAAACAAAACAAAAAAGAAAAACTAAGGGGGGAAAGAAACCTGGTAAAAACAAGACGAAAAAGCAGCGAAAAAATAAAAAGAACACGAAAACACGTAGACGAAAATAAGATAACGTCTTTTTTGTATTATCACATAATTAACCTAAATACATTAGTAATAAAAACTATTACTAATATATATATGTCTCATTGGAAAGGATTTGGCACTGGTAGTAATTCAAACGGACAATTTTGGTATGGAAATACCACAAACTTTCCCGGATTTTTATATAAAAAAAGTCTTGGTGTAGGCGGACGTCGTAGCACAAAAATGAACCCTGGTGGAAACATTACATGTAACGGTCCTACTTATTTATACAACAAGTATAACGCAGGTAATAGCGGTATTGGCGCAAATTCCACATCTGTACGACGCGCCAAAAATCGTATAGCGACGGTATGTAATACGAACAAGTGTGGTAAATTCTATACTTATTTAGGAAGATACAATACTTACACAAGTAATCAAAATGGATATTTTGTCTACCCAGTCACACCTGGTACGCCGACTGGAACATGGATTTCGCCCGCTACAAACTATCCTATTTAAGCCACCGGACCAGGGTATTTTGTCCCTGGTCCCCCTGGCAATGCCTTCAATTCATACCCCTTGGAAGTCTTTACCTTTTTATGTCCACCAGGATGTAGTTTATGAAACTCTTGATGACAATCTTCGCATACATTTAATAAATTAGCCAAATGGTCTGTAAAAAATATCATATTATAATTATTAATTTGTTTATTATCATTTGCATATTGCTGATGCTGCAAATGATGAACCTCCGTTCCTAGTTTCTTTCCACACTTTTCACACATTCCTTTTATCTTTTTCGAGTTGAAATGAGAAGTGTCGAGAGAAAGAACTCCACGTGTTTCAGGATTGTATTTCAACCGTATATTATACGCCATAGTTAAAAAATCTTCTGGTAAGCTTAGCGACTTACACACTTCTAATCCGTACATACTGTTACCCGGTCCGTCCTTTAATTTACGGTCATAAACTAACATATCTCTCTCTTTATCAAAAAATACTTCCATATGTTTCATAATAACGCTTGTTAAATCACTGATTTCGGAATAATGTATAATTTCATGCAAGTGTGTCGCAAATATAAAACTACTTTTACATTGATGTAATTTCTGAATTCCTGCGACAAAAATACTTATTGCGGAGGTATTTTCCGTTCCAGAGCACAGTTCATCACCCAATATAAGACTATTTTTATCTGCTAGACGTAGAATAGTTCGCAATTCAGACATTTCTACGGCAAAGGTAGATAGCCCTTTAAATATATTGTCGTTACCCAAAATACGTGTGAAAATATAATTGTATGGCTTATAAATAAACTCTGAACAGGGAACATATAGACCCGATTGCGCCATAATAACCGCGATACCAATTGCGCGAATAAAACTGGTCTTGCCGACCGCATTTGTACCATATAATAGAATCCCATCGGTGCCATCGTTTCCAAGATTAATGTCATTCGATATATATAATTCATTCGTTTGTAAGTGCTCTATCAAGCAATGACGTAGATTTTTCGCATTCACAAATGACTTATCCGCTTCAACAATTTGGGGCTTACAGTAATTATATTTTTTCGCAATGATTGCGCGAGCAAATATAATGTCCAGCATAGTCACAAAATTTATAATGCTTTGTAATTGCTGCTGATACGTTTCAAAATGCGTGACAAATTTATTGAAAACAAGCGTAATAGTGTCTTTTAATGCCACCTTGGTATTGGATATATTTTTACATATAAATTTAATTTCTTCGTCAGTTATGGAATTGTTTGTAGACGTTTGGGTTTTGTATTCGAAATGTTTTTTAGATACGATGTAATGAAATTGTTTTTCGTTATTATATGTTAGTGTGACGGTTTGTTTATCAGCTGGTAACGACTCTTCTAACAATTTACATCTTCGGTTTGTACAAAGCAGTGTAAAGTTATTTTTTTCGGTTTCATGTATTTTAATAAAATCGAGTGTCTTCCCTTTATCGGGTATAATACTGTTTAAATAGCTGCGAATTGCTTCTAATTTTCCATCTGATTCCGCCAACAAATGGAGTTTATCATCTAACTGAGTATCCACACCAGGTTGAATAAAATTCAGTTCGAACTGCTGTGTTTGTTCTATGTCTTGTGCGACTGAGAGAATAAGGTGTTCATTTATACATTTAATTATGTTATCGCAATATTGACCTATATTATCTATGTCAATATTTAACTGTAACTTATTCATATAATCCTTGATGGTAACATCATTTTTTACCATTTTCAGGTACATTTCTTTAATGGTTTGAATGTTGTTGTGCAGATTATAAAAAGATTTTGGGGAAATTTTTTTCAGAAAAACCTGTCGTTCCCACTTGGAGAGATCCTTAATACCAGACAAATTATGTTTAAATTTATCACTACATACATCAAAATTCTTTAATAGATACTCGGTTATGTCGTATTCTCGTTCGATATGTGCTTTGTTCGTAGACGGGTTTAAGAACTGATACGCAAATTTGCGCTTTCCCATGGGCGTATAACATATATTCAACATTTTCAATACCGATGAATATTTACCATTATACGTATTGTCATCAATAATATTTAGTTGCTGCAAAGAATGATTCGCAAGGATAAGTCTATCTGAGCAATTTTCAAAGATGGGTATTGAAACACGTCTAACTAATTGCGGATTATGCTGATGTACAAAATCCAGTAAAAAACAAAATGCCTGCGTAGCAATATTGTTGTCATAAAAATTTTGTAAGAACGAACTATAATCATTTATTTCATAAAATTTCAATAAAATTTCCTGTTGATAATTTTGTTTTTCACAATTTTTCGCAAATGTATACAAATTGTTATTGGTGTTCGTGTTAGATTCGTCATTGTTAATATAAATTTTATGAATTAAAGCACTTTTGATATTCGCAAAACTTATGACATTGTTTACTTCTTTTTCATTCAAATTTGAAATAATTATCGTTTCACTTGGATTATATACGGAAATAAATCGTTCTAATTCATCATAAGTAGTAGGACTATTCAAGTAGGGTTCTTTAAACTGAAAAATGCTGGTTTTGCCGGTGTAAATATCTATGTTTGCGATTCCGACAACAACATATTTACCCTTGAGCAATACCCTGTTATCAAATGTTTCTATCCAAACGCATGTTATATTATTAGTTAGTTTCGTGCTATCATTTGAAAAATATGTTCCTGGACTAAAAATGCCGGCGCAACTACGGGTTGTATTTTTTGCGGCTTGGTCTTGCGTATAAACTACCACAGTACATCCGGCATCTTGAATTTTTTTCAAATATTTTTCAATCATAATATCCTTAAATCCCGCCATTAAAACATTGGCTTCGCCCACACAAACATTTTTTGCCACAACATTTAATTCACAAATTTGAGAGAACTCTTCAATATTACTTCCGCTAATTGTATTCGTTTTTTTATCTAAATATCCGTATACTTCGAAAAAAGAACCCACTTGCATCAATAACACTGTTTTCTCTCCATAATCAGATTGGTATTTTTTTGTCAAATCAAAATATTCTTTCACAAGTGCCATTATTATAATATGTATCAAATTCTTTAATTTTATTTGATATATAATGTATTTATTACATGATGTAATTATGCTGTTTAAAAACAAAATTCTTAGGAATATCAAATATAAAAAATTTCCATGAATTGGTTTTAATTTTCCAGAAATAAATACCATCATCTAAAATATCTAATGTTATTTTTTTTAAATAAATATACATAGGTCGTGATAATATGCCAACTTGATAACGCAGAAATTTTAATATTAACCAGATAATTGTAATGTAAACCGGAACATTAATTTTGCTTAGAGTATCTGTTTTTAATAGTTCTTCATCTTTTGTGTTATATATAAGAATATCGGTAGATATATTTTGCTTGTTGTTTTTATATGTAAATTTATGCCCATGAACAACGCGTTTTGATGTTGGTAGATAATTTACCGTTTTTTTAAAGTCACTTTTTGAAACATGAAACCAGTTTTGAAGCTGGGATATTGAACTAGCTTCATTATTTGTAAAGAGTATAGCATCTATATCACTATTATTTGGGTCATAATCGTAACGCCTGATACTACCATAATAATATAAAGGCGTATCCAAGTAGTTCTCTAAACTGGTAAAAAATTGTCTCTTATGTATAGGCATTTTATTTTTAATATCTTCCATTTAATTATATTATATACATAAAATAATTAAACAATAAATTTTTAGGCGTCGCTATTTTTAAAAAAATTATGCAACAATGTATCTTTATTAACATTTGTTATTTCTCCTGCCAATACAGAATCTTCATAGATTTTTCGAAGAATATCATTGGGCGCATCACTTCCGGTTTTAAGTAAATTATGTTCTCTCAAATAATGCTTAACTTCATTAAGTGGCTTTCGTTTTAAATCTTTTTGGGCGGATATGATTTTTTTTCTGGTTTGTCTATCTTTTAACAACACGGAAACCGTTTTTTTAATGTTTGATTTACCAAGTGTATACTTTCGATGTTTTGTTTTTTTAATAAAACGTCGCTTATCAGCGGGCTTATCGGCGGGCTTATCGGCAGGCTTATCGGCTGGCTTATCGGCTGGCGTATCAATTGTCAAATTATTGTTATTATTAATAATCCTGCTGGGTTCCGCATGCATTACCTGCGTATTTATCTTGATTTCATTAACTGGTATAGGGTTAGTCATGTTCAAATTTGTTTCAACTGGTTTATGTATATACGTTTTATCCATCCAAACGTCTTCTTTCTTTTCGGATTGTTCTTTTTGCCTTATTTTATCTTTAAGAGTAGTTAATCGTTTCTCTCTTTCACTCGTAATTGAACTAGGAACTACAATAGGAGGCGCAATAGGGTCAAGGTTTTTTTGAGTTTTGTTCCATACTCTATATGTCGGTTTATTTCCATTTTTAAGAATTCCATATGGGACGTTATCAGTATTTGTTGTCAATTTCATGGGTTCAACTTTGATAGGCACATACATGTTAGTTAATTCTTCTGGTAAGTCAATATTTACATGTTGATAATTTGAATTATTCATAGCATTGTAGTTTTTTACGGTTTTTCTCTCCAACTCTGATAGATTTTTTTTATTTTTAATTTCAGTCGCTTGCTTTTGGTCAGACATTAATTTTTGTTTTGACAAATTTTGTAAATAATCCAAAGATTCAACAAATTCATCTGTATAAGTTGGGTCGGTAGCATTAGATACCGGTTTAATATTAGTAGTAGTCGGGTTATTTTCGCGCAACTTGTGTTGTTTAATTCTTTTTAATAGTTTATTTTTTAAAATATTAGGAGATATCAATGGATTTTTAGGTTTTGACAAAGTTTCCTTATTTTTTTTTGTTTTGGAGCCACCACCACTCGTACGGAATAACGCAGGATTAATATCAATTGTTTTGGTTTTGTTCATTTATAATAATATATAAAAAACTTATCAGGTTTATCACACACTAACTATATAATGTACTTTGTAAATGACTTTTAAAATATTTATCTTCTTTTTTATGTTTGTTATCACTATTATGTAAATAAACCTCAAACCCTTTCATTAAATCCTCTTTGGTTAAACACTTTTTTTCGGTAATAGGTTTGCAGAATACTCGTTTACTATGTGAAATTTTCGTTTTTGCTAAAAACGATTCAATGTCTCTACCAAAATACTGAAAACTTTCACGGTTTTTATCAAACCATTCGTGTGAAACATCATTTGTAGCATGAATAGACCACCCAATATCTGCTACTTTTTTTTTAAAAATTGCGTGTAAATCTTTTCCAGTATATTCTTCCGTTTTAAATCTCCACGTAAATCTAGATTCAAGTCCCGCATTATAATTAAAAAAACATTCTTTTAATTCGGTTTCATAACCAGCAATAATCACCATTAAATTATTTTTATGGTCGCTCAATGCTTCACATAATGTATCTATACATTCTTTTGAAAAACTATCCTTTTTATCGGAGTTTCCAAGAGCGTATGCCTCATCTATAAATAATACACCGCCTAATGATTTTTTGATGACATCGGCAGTTTTTATGGCTGTCTGCCCTAAATACCCCGCAATTAAATCACTACGGGTTACCTTTAAAAATGTACCGCCGCTTAATACCCCCAATTTACTATATATTTTACCCATTAATTTTGCTACTTCAGTTTTACCCGTTCCTGGTGGACCGTATATAACAGTATGCATAAAATCACCGGTTTCGTCAGCATTTATGTGTAATTTTTGTATGAAATAAATCAATTGTCCTGTAATCGCAATTTTTAATTCTTTCATTCCTATCATGTTATTAATTTCTTGAAGGGGCTCTTTAATATTATGCAGCGACTTCATATCAATATTATATTTAATTGCCGAGTCACATGGATACGTTTCGATTAATTTTAGTATATCATCTATATTTTGAATATCTACGTCAATTTTTATTTCCACGCATTTCATTTCCTGACATTTCATTTCCTCACACTTCACTTCTGGAAGCTTGGATTTTGAAACACGCTTATGACCAGATGGATACGTTGAATCTTCATATAGATTAGGATTATTTTTTTCATATTTTATAATATCCTGGTCTTTGCTTATGCTACCGGTTAGTAATTCAGAAGTTAATAGTTCATTATCGTATTTCTCATTAATATTATGTACAATCGAATTGATTTTATCTAGTTCATCAACAATATCGCCGTTTATGTAAACATCAAATAAATGATTAGGATTACTATTTTTATCAAGTTCCACCAGAAATTTATTGTAATTATTAATATTGCTAGGAGTTACATTTTTTGGCATATATTGTTAATAGCATTCAATATTTAGATTTGTTTTAATAACATGTTTATAAATATGATTTATTAAATATAATTGCCATATCTTATAAACATTATACAAAACAATTTAAAAATAAATTGAAAGATAAAATATCTATATCTATGATAGATACAAATATATACACGCCCAATAAAATTAACATGACATCTAAAAAAATCGAATCCGATATGCCTTTTGATATCGATATTCACAAATATATCGAAACCCCGTGGCACATTATCGAATCGTACTTCAAGGGCGAACACTTGGAAAAACTCGTCCGTCATCAGTTGGAATCGTACAATAATTTTGTATCTTATCAGCTAAACAAAACTATCGAAATGTTTAATCCACTTCGAGTTGTATCTGAGCAAGATTACAATGCGGATTCTAAAAAATACGCTCTGGAAACAATCATTACTTTTGAAAACTTTAAAATTTACAGACCTCAAATTCATGAAAACAATGGAGCGGTAAAACTCATGTTTCCTCACGAAGCACGGTTGCGCAATTTTACGTATGCGTCCGCGATGACTATTGATATTAATATAAAATATATTGTAAGAACCGGTGCTAACTTGGAGAATGTTCAGACGTTTTACAAGATAATTCCCAAAAATCACATCGGCAAACTACCCATCATGTTAAAATCAAATATTTGTGTTTTGAATCAATACAAACATTTTGATAACACACAAACCGGCGAGTGTAAATATGACGCCGGTGGATATTTTATCATTAACGGTTCAGAGAAAACCGTGATTGGACAAGAGCGCGCGGCAGAAAATCGTGTATACTGCTTCAATATTTCAAAGAACAATACAAAATATTCGTGGATTGCCGAAGTAAAGTCTATTCCTGACTTTAAATGCATATCGCCTAAGCAAATTAATATGTATGTCAGTTCTAAAAACAATGGGTTTGGAAACGCAATTTGTGTTCAAATACCGCGTGTAAAACACCCAATACCATTGTTTATTGTATTTCGAGCATTAGGCATTATCTCCGATAAAGATATTTGTAATTATATTTTACTGAATGTAGAAGATGCCAAACACCAAGACATGTTGGAAACCCTACAAGCCTCTGTAATTGAAGCTAATAAATATATTTCGCAAAAGGATTCCATAAAATACATCACGTCGCATGTCATGTTTACTCCTATTAACATGGACGCGGAGACGGGTGTCCAGAAGAAGCACCAGTTTACTTTGGATGTACTAAATAACGACTTGTTGCCTCATTGTAATACGCAACAGCAAAAACTATATTTCTTGGGGTACATGACGTATAAACTATTAATGGCATCATCCGGCATCATAGAGCCCGATGACCGTGATTCTTATATCAACAAACGCATTGACTTGTGTGGAAGTTTATTGAACAACCTTTTCAGAAACTATTTTAACAAATTGGTAAAGGACATGGAAAAACAAATCATTCGAGAAATAAACACTGGCTCTTGGAAATCTACTGATGATTATGTTAATATAATCAACACTACCAACATCTTTAAAATAATCAAGTCTACCACTATTGAAAACGGTATTAAACGCGCTCTAGGCACGGGTGATTTTGGTGTCAAACACGCCAACTCTAATAAGGTAGGAGTAGCGCAAGTTCTCAGTCGTCTAACTTATGTATCTAGTTTAAGTCATGCGCGAAGAATCTCTACCCCAACCGATAAAAGTGGCAAACTCATCCCGCCACGCAAATTACACAATACTACGTGGGGGTTTTTATGTCCAGCTGAAACTCCGGAAGGACAGTCCGTTGGTCTCGTAAAAAATCTGAGTTATATGGCACATGTTACCATTCCGTCCCACTCACTACCCATCTATGAATACGTAATGCCCAATATTATACCCATTGAAAGCATTGTGTCTCCTTGTGAAATTTATGATAAAGTAAAGGTGTTTATCAATGGAACTATCGTAGGCATTACAAACGAGCCATATGAGTTGTACCTGATGATGAAGGATAAAAAGTACAAGGGCATTATAAATATTTATACGTCCATCATCTTTAATTATAAGATGAAAGAAATTCGCATTTGTAATGATGGCGGTAGATTGTCGCGACCCTTGTTGAAAGTAAAGGATAAAAACATTCTGCTAACCACCAACGTTATCGACAAACTAAAACATGGCGAATATACGTGGAACGATCTATTGACGAATCGAACGATTGATGACTCTATAATTGAGTACATTGATGCCGAAGAGCAATCGTTGGCTATGATAGCTACCACTCCAGCTGAGCTCTTTACTCAAGATAAACAGTTTCAAAAATATTCGCACTGTGAGATTCATCCAAGTACGATTTTTGGAATATTAGGGTCATGCATTCCCTTCCCCGAACACAATCAATCGCCCAGAAACACATATCAGTGTTTGGACATTAATGAATCTGTACTATTGAGCAACGGTAGTAAAATTCCCATCAAAGATATAAGCATCGGCGATGAAGTGGTGTCGTTTAATCCTGAAACAATGGAAACAAGCTACACGAAAGTAGTAAATCATTATGTACGAGAAACGGATAAAGTTATTTATAAAATCACCACGTTGAGTGGAAGAGAAATTATTGCTACGGAAGACCATAAATTTATGACGGGGGAAGGGTGGTGCCAAGTTAAAGACATGTCGATAAACGAAACCCAAATAGGCATATTACCCCACCAGAATAGATTGGACAATTACAATAGTGAAACCCAAATTATATTAACCGAAGAGCAATTTAAGGATTTCTTTGTAAAAAACAATTTCAATGAAAAGTTAATTGACAAATATGTAGCTGGACTAAAAAACATAGACCTGTTGCCTCTGTATAACACCAATTATAAGTTACCTTTAATCGCAAGAATGTTTGGATTTCTTCTTGCGGATGGCTCTATAAACATTTATGAACGAAACAATAGCAAATTTACCGCGTGTAGTTTCGATTTCGGAACTGAAACTGACGTAAAAATGTTTGAAAACGATGTTGAATTGTGTGGATTTAACAAATGTAAGTACAACAAAGGCACTAGACAGTTTAATGACGTGACGCATAACACATATGCTGTAACTCATAATGCTATGTTACCGGCGTTGTTATTGGCGCTGGGAATCAGTTATGGAAAGAAAACGGAACACATAAGGAAAGAAGTACCTCATTGGATATATGAAGGGAACAAATTGATAAAACGTGAATTCCTGAGTGGATTTCAGGGTGGCGAGATTAGGTGGAATAAAATTGGTAAAGGGTATAACTTTGTATGTGCTGAAACGTCTCAACAAATAAATCCAAAACATGTAGGATCATTGGTGAATTTTATGAACCAATGTGCAGCCATGATGCGTGAATTTGGTCTAGAAGTATTTGACGTTAAACGATGTAAAATGGAAGACAAATTGATTAAGGTTTCTTATAAAATTTCAGATACGCACATTAATTTGATAAACTATTTCGATTGTATCGGTTATAGATATAGTTCGACTAAGAACAATCAATCATTTATCGCCATTGAATATTTAAAATACAAATTGAATATTAAAGTCAGTTATGTGTCCGACACGATTCGTAGTTATAAAAACAATCGCAAAATATCCATGCGTAACTTGGGTGTGGACAATATTGAAACCTGGGCAAATGAAGTAACATTGTTTAACGATATGCTTTTCGTCCCGATTAAAACAATTGAAGTAGTTGAAAATCGTCCTATTTCAGACATTACAGTTGAATCGGATAATCATAGTTTCATAGCAGGGGATAATTTCCTGTCTAGTAATTGTGCTCAGGCGAAGCAGGCAATGGGAATGTACGTGACCAATTTCCAAAATAGAATGGATAAAACCGCGTATGTTCTAAATTATCCCAACAGACCTCTTGTCGACACACGTGTGATGAACATGATACAATTGAACAAAATCCCGTCCGGCACCAATCTAATAGTTGCAATTATGACACATACGGGATATAATCAGGAAGACTCGATTTTGATAAACAAAGGGTCAATTGACCGCGGCATGTCGCTCATCACTCTTTATCATACAGAAAAAGATGAAGATAAACAGAAAATTAATGGCGATGAAGAAATTAGATGTCGACCCGACGTCACCAAGACCAAGGGCATGAAATTAGGGAATTATTCAAAGGTCAATTCCAAGGGAGTTATACCCGAAAATACTCTCGTCGAAAATCGCGACATTATTATTGCGAAAGTAATGCCTATTAAAGAAAACCGCAATGACCATACGAAGGTTATCAAATACGAAGACCAGAGTAAAATATACAAGACGGTTGAAGAAACGTATATTGATAAAAACTACATCGACCGAAATGGAGATGGGTATAGTTTTGCAAAAGTAAGACTTAGAACCCTTAGAAAGCCTGTAATTGGAGACAAATTTAGTTCGCGACATGGACAAAAGGGAACGGTCGGTAATATTATACCCGAGTGCGACATGCCCTTTACCAAAAATGGTCTCAAACCGGATATCATTATTAATCCTCATGCGATACCTTCGCGTATGACCATAGGTCAGTTGAAAGAGACGGTTCTAGGTAAGGTTTTAATTGAACTTGGATTATTTGGTGATGGGACATCATTTGGGGATTTTGATGTTAGCCAGATTTGTAAGGAACTATTGAAATTGGGATATGAAAGTAATGGTAACGAATTATTATACAATGGCTTAACTGGTGAGCAGCACGAATGTAATGTGTTTATGGGACCGGTATTTTACCAGAGATTGAAACACATGGTGAATGATAAGGCACATAGTAGGTCTATTGGACCCATGGTAAACCTTACACGGCAACCAGCGGAAGGTCGTAGTAGAGATGGTGGTCTAAGGTTTGGTGAAATGGAACGTGATTGTATGATATCGCATGGCGCGTCGAGTTTTACAAGAGAACGTATGTATGATGTTTCGGATAAATATTCAGTGTTTGTATGTAAAAAATGTGGTCTTATTGCGGCGTATAATAATGAGAGCAATGTTCATCATTGTCTTACTTGCGATAATCGCGCAGATTTTGCGTTTGTTAAAATTCCATATTCATGTAAATTGTTGTTTCAGGAACTAAATGCGATGAATGTAGTACCCAGAATTATTACAGATAACTAAATAAATCTAAATATAACATAAAAAATAGAAAATACATAAATAATAAAAATAGAGTTTATATATAATTTTTTTACATATAAAATGCGGACGTTACATAGGCATATTATAATCTATATCTGATATATTTGTAGTGCCCACCTCAGTCGTCTGATTCATTTGATTTTTAATAAAGTTTTTTAATTCGAGCTTCATATTGTCGTCGCTTGAAGCGTTGGGCAACAAATCAATGCTAGTCGTCTTATGGTGCATATTTTCAGGCGCATCCGGTTTTGAAATGATATTATAAATCAGTTCATACTTTTGAGAAGATGATGTCATGATGTCTTTTATTTTTGGAACAGTTAATGTAGATGTAAAAAAACTAATTAAATGATGCACCAAAAATATTAATATAATAGAAACAATAGTAATTTTAATAGTCCAATATAGCATAATATTATAATAGATTAGATTAACAAAGATAACAACTCATTAATTTCTTCTTTACACATTTGCCCATTCACATCAATTCTGTCTAAAATTTCAAAATAAAAATCATTCGGGATAAAATGTTTATATCTATCCTGTGGGGTTTCATCCATTGATACGTCATAATTTCCCCGGATTATTAATTGAATAGGTGACCTATGTGACGCTTGGTAATGAAATTCTATGGTGGACAAAAATAAATGCTCATACGGCAATTGTTTTTGTTCCTTATAATTAATAGTTGAATAGTCTATTATAATATTATAGTCGTCTATATAGTTGGAAATTTCGGTCGTATTGTTATCAGTTATGTATAGTTTACATATATTTTTGTCATTCACGCAATATATTCCCTCATCCGAGTATATTTCGTGAACTATTTTTTTATCAGCATAATATTTATCTAGAGCATGTAATTTGTTATATAAACGATTCATATTGATATCAACAAAATACAATCTCATTTATATAATATTATCTGAAACTATTTAAACCTATTCATTAATAAAATATAACAGATAACCAAATATGAGCAACAATTCTTTAACTATTATTATTGTAGATAAGGGTGGACTCTTAAAGACGCTTCATGTAAAAGATTTTAATACGGATGATTTGTACAAAAAATGTGGGTTCAAGAAGAACGATGATTTTAGTCTACAAACCGAATGGGGTGTAAAAATACCATCTGAGAAGGATAAAATCTATATTCGCATATTTGCTAAAACAACCGGACGTGCGAATAATGAAAATAAATATGATTTTCCCCCACCAATTGATAACAAACTTTTTTTCGGTAATTGTGCGATTGTTGCTCAAATTCGTGATACGCCTACTACGTTTAAACATGTAGATTTGACAATTGCGTTATGGGATAAAATCTATGAAAAATTGTTTGGTGGGTTTGAAGACTTGTCTGCTACGGCAAAAGAAGATGAAGAGGAAGAAGATGAGCTACAAAATATTCCTAGTAATAAAAAAACGAAGGATGGATATTTAAAAGATGGGTTTGTTGTAGATAGTAGTGATACAGATGAAACAGAACACTCGGATAGTAACGAGGATAGTTCTGAACCTAATGAAGAGGTTATCAATGAAGATGGCGCGAATGTTGAGATTGATATTGGTTCCGAACTAAGTGAAGATGGCTATGATTATAGCGATGATGAATCTTAGCGATGATGAATCTTAGCGTATTTTTGTTTTAAAATAAAATAAAAAATAAAAATGATATCTATTTAAACATAATATTACTAATCAAACTAATATTATGTCTGTAAAAGTCGAAAATCCCGATCAGTTTCGTGCCAACATTAAACGTAAGTTGAACGATAAACTATTAAATGAAAAAAATAGTTCTAATTTGGAAAAGGGTATATTTAACTTTACGCTAAATGAAGCGGACCGGCGTAAAATATTCAAAAAATGGGATAATCATCGTTTCGTTCGGCTGTATATTGACCGTGTGAAAAGCATATACCTCAATTTAACACCTACCCTGATTGAGCAAATCAATACGTCGGCTATTAAACCACACCTTATCGCATTTATGACGCATCAGGAATTACTGCCTGAACGGTGGAATGCGCTTATTGACGCGAAAATCAAACGCGATAAAAATAAATTCGAAACCAATATGGAAGCCGCTACGGATACATTTACCTGCCGAAAGTGTAAAAGTAATAAATGCGCGTATTATCAAATGCAAACAAGGTCAGCGGATGAGCCCATGACTACATTTGTAACGTGTTTAGATTGCGGGTCGAGATGGAAATGTTAATAAAATATAAACGCTAATACCATATGTAAATATTACACCACCCGAAAAGAAAACTGCCGCGATAGAAAAAATATAAATCAATACAGGATACATTTTTTTTATTGGTGCCCAATTACTTAATTGTTTGTCTCTCTCTAATGAATATTCATAAATATATTTATTCAATTCCGCATCCGGAAAATCGGGCGACATTTTTCGAATAAAAAACATGTATGGGTGCTTTATCAAACTTTCTTCTATAAATGCAGCATTTTCAGCGGATGCTTCGCAAAATAAATATGGACTTGTTGCAGTAGCCATTCGCGACCAATCAGCGACATGTGTAGGAAAACATAATACATTTGATAATTCTTTATAATTATATAATATAATCGCAAATAAGCTCTCGTTTGCTAGACCACCGTCGCATATTAGACGCGTAATTTTTAGTTCGGTTTGTATAAAATGTAAGCACTGTTTTACATTTTCTCTCTTCAAAATAAAATAGGGATCATTTCCAAGTCTTGCTTTCTCCGGAAGAAGAGCCAAATTTGCGCGTTTATGAAAAGTAATATTCCACCATGCCGGTTTCCAACTTATTATGCTTTTATTATAATACTTATGAAAGGAATATTTAAATCGCTTAGGAGAGACAATAGGGCAACATGAGTCCGTCAAAAAGCAGAACCATTGATTCTGTGTATCATGTAATAAAGCAAAATTCATCAACGATATGTAAGCAGGCATTACATGATAATACGACGTATTGTATATATATTTTTCTGGGATTGCGTGTTTTTTTAGCCATGTGGATTGTATTTTGGTAATATCTTTGTAATAAACATAAATATTAAACAAATCCTTATTCGATTCTATCCATTTACGCCATACAGCTTCCTTATTTAACACATGATTATAACTAATTATAAAACATAACGCAACTTTCATAATATATTTTATATTGCGTTGAATTTATATGCGTTTCAGATTATATAACTAATTACATATGGCGATATTCTTGTCACACATTTATAAGTTTAAAACGCTAATTTTATATTGTAACTATAAAATATTAAATGTCAATTGGTAAATATACATATGGATACCCTAATATACATTGGGAAAATGATAACGCTAAATTAGTGATAGGTAATTTTTGTTCAATAGCATCAGATGTAAATATATATTTAGGTGGCAATCATAGGACAGATTGGGTTTCTACATATCCATTTGGGCATGTATATCAAAATATATTTAACAATTGTGATGGACACGGGCATCCAAAAACAAAAGGAGATGTTATTATCGGCAACGATGTATGGATTGGAAGTAATGTAACCATAATGTCAGGTGTTACAATTGGAGATGGTGTCGTAATAGCAAATAATAGTCATGTTGTTAAAAACGCAGAACCATATAGTTTAATTGGGGGAAATCCTGCAAAATTTATTAAATATAGATTTACACCCGAACAAATAGGAAAATTATTAGAAATTAAATGGTGGGATTGGGATGATGAAAAAATCAATAAATTTACACCATTATTGTGTAATAATATTGATGAATTTATACAAGCGGTCTTGCTTTAAATTTATAACAATGTATAAAAATGAATAATATTATTAATATTATTAATATGTATATGAACAATATTTGTTATACAGGGATTGGGGCGAGAAAATCAGGCAAACATACAATAGCACAATATTTGAAAGTTATGGATAAGACCTCCCTGAAAGATTGCCCGGCATATTTCAAATCTTTACGTTGTAAATCTTGCAAGAAAAAAAGGGAGTTGAATAATAAACTGACAAAAAAATATATAAAAAATAAATCATATAAGATGTCTAAAAAAACCACTAAACAATTAGCTCATTTATACCTTACATGCGAAAAGTGCAGAAATAAAAAAACCAAAAAAACAAAAAAATGTAATTTAAAAAAATATATCGAATATTCAGGCGCTGTACCAGGATTGTGCTCTAAAATAGCATGATTCTACATATCGTTAAATAAAGAGTTAAATATTATTGTTGTGTTATATAATAATGGAATATAAATGTCCTTTATGTGAATTAATGCCTTCCAGTCATTCATTAATAAAGCTTCTAGAGAGAAAAGGAATAATATATTATTATACATGTCCAGCACAAGCTATATTATATTATGATGTAAAAGGTATTATAAATCATTATAACGGTGTTTTAAGTGAAATACCAGAAGATAAAGAGTGGGTTTGGATATGTGATAGTTTAGATTTTACTATGAAACACGCAATGCAAACTGACGTTGCTATAGAACTAGCAAAATTAATTTCAAATAAATTTAGTAAAAATCTCAAAAAATAATTATAATAAATCCAACATTTTATATTACAATAACACACAAAATGCTAATGCCTTTTTTGAATAAGAACGTAAGAGATATTATTGTAATAAATCATGAAGATAGTTGTGCAGAACAAATAATCTATAAAAACTAAAATAATTAAATAATATATGAATGCAAAATATGTATTTTATGTTACATTAGTAATTTCAATTATTGTTCAAATAATAACAGGCATAATAGAACTGTCGGCATTTTTTGTGAAAGTTCCAAATATTTATTTGCTAATAAGACAGCTGTTAATTTTAGAATTAATTGTACAGTTTCTTGAAGGAACGTTTTATTTTTGGTTAGCTTATAATTTTACCAAGGTATTAAATGTTACGCCCAAAAGATATATAGATTGGGCTATTACAACTCCAACAATGCTAATAACATTAATGTTATATTTAATTTATTTGAATAAAAGTCTAGAAAATAAAACAACCGAACTCGATTTTTTTGCACTTGTGAAAGAAAACGCAAATATTTTTATACCTGTAGTGTTATTGAATTGGTTAATGTTACTTTTTGGTTATTTGGGTGAAATGAAAATTATCCCAGTTTTGATTGGAGTGCTTCTAGGTTTTATACCATTTTTAATGTATTATTATATAATTTATGTAAATTATGTAAATCAATATACAAATGG
>Ga0214919_10000892_pt1 | contig 50542 bp, 22 predicted proteins | sample LL1503_MetaG_FD_177994 | JGI IMG/M metagenome (GOLD analysis project Ga0214919, IMG submission 177994) | Freshwater microbial communities from Lake Lanier, Atlanta, Georgia, United States - LL-1503 | ecosystem: Environmental > Aquatic > Freshwater > Lake | place: USA: Georgia | collected...
TGAACAATCTACACTTGTAACTGAAGACTATAAATCAGGAATGCATCCTCAACAACAATCATTAGAATGGGGATGGATTAATCAATGGTATCAAGGAACTAAGATAGGTCCAGATATCTATCACATTAAACCATTTAAGTTATTAAACTATTGTCCTATTATAGGAACAACATACGAGGTGAAGAATACAGAAGCTAAAAGCTTAGTTGATCTTATGAAACCTTTTCAAGTGTTATATAACGTATGTATGAACCAATTATACAAGCTTCTTGAAAAAGAGGTTGGTAAGGTGCAACTTATGTCATTAAGACATATACCTATTCCTAAAGATGGAGATGCACAAGATGCTCTTGATATATGGGAAATGGAAGCACGTAATAGAGGAGTGGTATTTATTGATGACTCTCCAGAGAACTTAAAAGCTCCTAGTTCATTCAATCAGTTTACAGCTCTTGATCTTACACGTACACAGGAGATACAATCTAGATATACATTAGCACAACAACTTAAAGCTGAGTGTTGGGAACTTGTAGGTATGTCTAAACAACGTATGGGTGCTATTTCTGCATCTGAAAGTGCTACAGGTACTAACACTGCTATGCAACAGAGTTATTCTCAAACAGAGCCTTTATTTGTGGCTCACGAGTATGTACTTGGACAGTTGTATCAAGCTATAGTAGATGCATCTTTATATGTAGAAAGTTCAAAACCAGAAAGCACTCTATCATATATAACAGATGAAGGAGAAGCTGCATTTGTACAAGTGAATGGAACAGATCTTTCTTTACGTGATTTGAAAGTGTTCCTTACTAACAGACCTGAAGATACTCAGATGTTTAATGAACTTAGACAACTTTCTCAAGCTGTTATTCAAAATGGTGGCACGCTTTATGATGTAATAGAATTGTATTCTACCAAGTCTATGAGAGAAATGAAGAAAACATTCAAAGATCTTAGAGACCAACAAGTTGCTCAACAACAACAAACTCAGCAATTACAACAGCAACAACAACAAGCTCAAGAGCAACAAGCTCAAGCTCAACAACAGTTTGCTATTCAACAACATCAAGAACAACTTGCTCATGATGATTACCAAAAAGAACTTGATAGATTATCTAAAGAAAAGATTGCTATTATACAAGCTACAGGATTTGGTAGAGTGGAAGGTGAAGATGTTAATTCAAATACTATCCCTGATGTATTAGAAGTTAGTAGATTAGCTCATGATCAAGATAAAGCTACTAAAGACTATGGATTAAAAATGGCTGATATTCAATCTAAGAATAAACAAGCTAATGATAAAATGTCTATAGAAAAAGAGAAATTACAAGTGGCTAGAGAGAATATGGCAAACGATTTAGCAGTGGCTAAAGAGAATGCTAGAGGACGCAATAACAAAAAAGATTAAAAAACTTCTTTTCTTCGGAGGAGAAAAAAATATTAATGCTATATTATCTGGAAAATTGGACCATATGGACCAATAACACTTTGATATTATAAACTCTTATTATACTTTTACATAATAAAACCAAACATAAATACAACTACATATGGCTGATAATTTAGAAACTATGGGTAATTTTAGTATCCAAGATACTATGGAAATGGGAATGGGTAACCAAGAACTGTTAAATGATTTGTTTTCCCCTGAAACATCTACTTCTAATCCAGAAGATGTTCAACCTATCATTAAAGACGCAGAACCTGCTACACCTCCTGCTAAACCAGCAGTACCAAAAGGTAAAGAGGTAACACCAGTTGATGATGATGCTGATGATAAAGAAAAAGGACAATCTTTAATATCAAACTTCTTAGGTGATAACACTGATGAAGATGATGAAGATGATGATGTTCCAGTAGCAAAACCTGCAAAATCTGCAAGTTCTAATGATACTGATGATGATGATGAACCACAAGGAACACAATTCACTGCTCTTGCAAATGATCTTTATAAATTAGGAGTGTTTACATCTGATGATGAAGATCAAGAACCAGTAAACACTGCAGAAGATTTCTTAGAAAGATTTAATGAAGAAAAAAAGAAAGGTGCTACTGAATTAGTACAAAACTTTATAGGACAATTTGGAGAAGATTACCAAGAAGCTTTTGATGCCATATTTGTAAAAGGAGTTAATCCTAAGGAGTATTTTGGTACATATAACCAAGTTGTTAATTTTGCTGAGATGGATCTTTCTGATGAAAGTAATCAAGTGAAAATAATGAAACAAGCATTAGCTGATCAAGGATTTGATCATGATGATGTTGATTCAGAAATCGAAAGACTTCAGAATTATGGTGACTTAGAAAATGTAGCTGCAAAACATCATAAGGTGTTAGTTAAAAAAGAAGCATCTAAGTTACAACAAATGGAAGCTAAAGCTGAACAAGAACAGTTACAAAAACAAGCTGTTAGAAATCAGTATATAAGTAATGTACAAACCATCTTAGAAGAGAAGGTTAAATCAAAAGAGTTTGATGGTATTCCTATCAATCCAAAATTAGCAACAGAACTACAAGACTTCTTATTAGTTGACAAGTGGAAAACTCCTACAGGAGAAACACTAACAGACTTTGATCGTGCTATCCTGGATATGAAAAGACCAGAGAACCATGCAACGAAAGTTAAGTTAGGACTTCTTATGAAGATGTTAGAGAAAGATCCAACATTATCAACCATACAAAGAACAGGTGTTACGAAAAAATCTAACGAACTGTTTGGAGAAGTTGCAAGACAAGTAACCAAAGCTAAATCATCTTCAGGTGCTAATAGTTCAGGAGCTAATTCAAAATCATGGTTCTTATAACAAAAAAATAAATAATAATTAACAAAAACGAATAAACAATGGCAATTCAAACAATCCCTGGGTTAACAGGTTTTACTTACGCTAGAGTAGCTTCTATGGACAAGCGTGCAGTAGGTAAACTTACAGACTCCAATCACTTAGAGAGTTTTCACTCGACTGAGCCTGCAGATTATGACAAGAAAATTATTTCTTTATATACTCAGAGCTCATTGTACAGTAATGACTTTTTGGACATGATCAACAAAAGCACACCTTATTACATTGATAATAATAGTGATGCTTGGAAATGGCAAATCGCTGTTCCTTACAAATTCCCAAAAATCATTGACGTCCCTCAATCTACATTAGATTTAATTGATGCTAATAAAACAGGTATTGATGGTCAAGAATTTCTTTTAGTATTAGATACTAATGAGTTCTCTAAAAATGCTATCATCTCTGTAGGTACACGTCAATATGGTCCTAGATTTTATGTAATCAAAGATCCTATTCCTTACAACATGGGGTATTTGTATTCATTTACATTAATAACTGACAATCCAAGAATTGATTTTGTAAACCCTTTATTCTTACAATATGGTATTGAGCTAGAATTAGTTGATGCTGCTATTGGTGAGTTTGATCAAGACTTATTAGGATTACCAAGATTAGGTGAGCAAATCACAATGTTTGAATCATTAGGTTCTGCATATGGATATGAGCACAAAATCACTGAGTGGGCTGATGACAAAATGATGAGAGATTCTTCTGGAAAACCTCTTGATATTTTAGTGTATGCTCCACAAAGACGTAACCAATTACCTTTAACTCGTAATGATGTTAAATGGGAACCGTTTATTGAGTTCTGGATGCGTAAATCAATGATAGAGTTGAAAGTTAAACGTATGATTTGGGCTAAGCCTGGTACAGTTAAAACTAATGGTTCTAAACAAGAATTGAAACGTACATCTGCTGGTGTATACCACAGAATGCGTAACAATGGAAACTTGGTACAATATAACAGAGGTGAATTCTCTGCTAACTTAATCCGTTCTGTATTTGGAGATTTATTCTACAGAAGAGTGGATGTTAAAGACAGAAGTGTAAAAATGTATACTAATGAAGCTGGATTCGATGTATTCCAACAAGCTTTAAAAACAGATGCATTAAACTCTGGTCTTACATTCATGGCTGATTCTGGAAACAGATACATGCAAGGTGAAGGACAACATATCACTTACAACTTTGCATTTGATGCAATGGTAACTCGTGAGACTGGTAGAGTTGAATTGATTCACTTAAAAGAATTAGATTTACCACAAACTAACTTAGAGTTTGGACAAAACAAAAAATCTACTCCAGTATTTATGGTGTTTGATGTTTCTCCAATGTCTGATGGTTCAATGGTAAACAACATTAGAGAAGTACGTATGAAAGGTGCTCCTTCTATGACATGGGGTTATATTGATGGTACTCGTCACCACTTAGGTTTTGCTAAGTCTCAAGGTATGAGTTCAGCTAACAAATTCCCAGGATACGAAATCTGGATGAAAGACAGATGTGATGTATTCATCGAAGATTTATCAAGAACTGTGTTGATCGAGGAAATCCCACAATTCTAATAATAAAAACAGTAGTTACTACGCTACCCATTATAGAACAGCGTCCCAGAGTAACTCTTTTATCCGAGAAAAATCCCCTCACCTCCTCTCCCTCCTAGAGGGGATGATTCTCAACCCAGAGTGATGAATACTAGACTTCATGTCTGTATTGCATTCCATTCAATTGGAACACTCTACAAATCGTGTGGTAGAGCAGTTGGTTAGCTTGCTGGACTCATAATCCAGAGGTCGTAGGTTCGAATCCTACCCACGCAACAAATTAAACCAAATTATTAAATTAACTACATTATGGGTAAATCAGGCAAAATTTCTACTATCAAAAGAGAATACAATAGTTCTCAGTTACAAACTATGGATAGTGGATTATCACAAAAAGGTATGACAAGAATTCCTGGTACAGGAGTTTTTAAATATCCTTACAAAGAATTAGATGGTAAGTATAGAACAGGATTAGATCCAGATGCTACTTACATCAAAAGAATTCAAGATCCAACTGAAAAAGAACTTGAAATCGAAAGAGTTACAAATCTTAAAAAGAAACTTGAGAATGATATTGGTGATATTGATCTTGGTCCACGTTCTAAATTCTGGAACTATGGATTATCAACTTCAACAGATGATCAAACACACGTACAACCAGTTAAGTTATTAGATGATGATAATTATTTTGATCTATCAAATGCTTTTCAAGAAATAGCCTTTTCATGGTTGAGAGTACATCCAACAATTGCATCTTCTTACCAAGCATGGGAAAGAGGAGAGTATCCAGCAGATACACAGTTTTATGTTGTTGATGATGAGATTGAAACTGCAATTTTATTTAAGAAAAAACAATTGATTAATAAAGCAATTGTTAAGTTTGATCAAATGACTCCTGAGAAGAAACGTAAAGTTGCAAGACTTTTAGGACTTCCAGTAACAGAAGATTCAAAAGAAGAAGTGGTATACAACTTAGTAGATAATGCATTGAAACAAACAGAATTCAAGAATGGTAAATATTCAGGATTGAATCCAGTTGAAGTGTTCAATAGATTTGCTGACATGAAAGAAAGTTTACTCCATATTAAAGATTTAGTAAAACAAGCTGTATTACATTCAGTTTATAGAATCAAACCTAATGGTAAGGTTTATGAAGGTGAGTTTGAAATAGCTTCAGATGAAGAAGATTTAATTAAATTCCTTGCAGATGATGATAACCAAGATGAGTTATTGACATTAGAAGGTAAATTAAAAACTAAAAAACTAGCTTCTATTTAAGAGGCTAGTTTTAAAAATATAAAAGCATATGATACCAGTAGATAGTTTATTATACAAGATTGACCAAAGATTGAATAAGCTATCAACTAATGAGCACCAACAGATTCAATTAGAAGACAAAATCTTAGCTTTGAATGAAGCTCAGATTAAGTTGATAAAACAAAAAGTTGATGGAATTAGTTCTGCTAATCAATTAGGACTTGATTCATTTAAAAAACGTTACGAAGACTTACAGAGTCTTGTAATGAACTATAATCATCAACCTTTAGAATTATTCTTAAAAGATGCTGATTTAAACCAATGGGCTGCTAATGTCCATTTACTTGAACCAAGATATATGTTCTATGTAGATAGTTACGTATTAGCAGACAAAGGAAGATGTAAAGATAGAAAGATTTGGATTAACCGAGATCTTGCTAAACATGGTGATCTTCAGTTTATATTAAACAATGATCATTATAAACCTTCATTTGAATATCAAGAAACATTTAATTTCTTAGCATCAGATGAAATCAGTATATTCACAGATGGTACATTCACACCTAAGAATATACAGATAATGTACATGAGATACCCAGTGTATATAAATAAAACAGGGTATATTATGATGGATGGAGAGCCCTCATATGATACTGATTGTGAACTTGAAACATATCTAGAAGATGAACTTTTAGATCTTACAGTTCAAAACTTAGCAATGTATACTGAAAACCAATCTGCTGCACAAAGCGCAGCTTACAGAATACAAACAAACGAATAAATTTTTAACTTAATAAATAAAACAAAATGGCTGATTTTTCATTAACCACGCTCTTCGTGGTTCCAGTAGCGCAGGCAACTGTCGTTAGTTCTGGCTCAACACAAAACCTGACTGCAGGTACTGTGGGAATCTTTGGTAGCAATTATGCGGCAGTAAATGCTTCTACTATTGTTGCTTCTACTAATCCTTACTTTTACATTGCACAAGGAAGAGAAAACACTTATCTTGAAGGATCTAAAAGATCTGACAAGATTTCTGGTAAAAACAATGCTGGTACAGGTCAAAATGTAACTGAATGGTACAAAGTATCAGGATGTGCAACTGCTGCTAACCAAATTACCGATGTAACTAATTTCAGTGTACAATGTGGAGAAACCATCACGTTAACTTTACGTGCTCACTCTTCTTATATTGATACATTGTATTTCAATGGATTTACACGTTCAGTAACTATCCAAGCTCCATGTTGTGGTTGTTCAGACAATCCATGTGATGATGTATCTGATAATACAATCATCAACTTATTGATTGCTAAATTAAGACAAGCTGCTCCAGGTACTAACCCTGACAACATTAGTTTTAATACATTCTTTACATTTGAGAATATAGGTGGTACAATCTTACGTATTATAGGAAAACCTTTAACTACATATGGACAAACATGTGATATTGCAGCGTTCCCTTTTGAATATGACAGAATGTATTTCAGAACTTTTGTTTATGCTGGTCCTGCTACTACTGCTGACTTTATTGTTGCTGACAATTGTAATTTTGTTGCTCAACCAATCATCACTCAACGTTCTTCTTATCCTACTGGACAATCTGCAGAGATTGCTCAATTAGAGAAAAACTTCTATAGCTACCAAGCTGGTTACTTGAAACATTTATATAGAATGAATGGATATAATCAGAACTTTGAAACTTATGTTAATTCAGGTTCTACTTATACCACATACTATATCAAATTCAATGCGTATGATAAATCTACATACCAATGGGGTGATTATATTGAACAAGATTCTACAGTGATTGTTGCTATTCCTGTAAAAACATCTAATGATATTACTTCTGCATTTGAAGCAATTTTAGTAGCTGCTTTAGGAAGTGTAACAGATCAAGGTATTCCTTGTCTTAGTACAACTACAACTACTTCTACTGCTGCTCCATCAACAACAACTACTACTTCTACTCAAATTCCTTAAGAATAAACAGTAGATAAATATTAATAACCTATGCCAGGGGAAAGAGGATAAATCTCATATTCCTCTGGCATAATTATTTAAAACAAACATGGCAAACTTACAATTAGATATACTAGTAGTACCTACTTACGATGTTAATACTCTTGGTGTTGCAGATGCTTCTGTATATCCTACTAATCCTCCAGTGGTCTCTGCACCATCTATTGAGATTGAAATACCAGGATTCGGAACCAAAATATTACCATTTGTTCCTAACCAATTAAATGTATTTACATCTTCTAATTTAGAAATTACAGATCCTGGTTGTAACCAACCTCTTCCTGATGGAGTGTATAGATTAAGATATTCTATTGCTCCTGCATATCAGAACTATGTAGAGAAAACAATATTACGTGTTGATAGACTTCAAGAGAAGTTTGACAATGCGTTTTTACAATTAAATATGATGGAGTGTGATAGAGCACTTAAAACACAATCAAGTGTACAATTAAATACAATAAACTTCTTTATACAAGGAGCTATTGCAGCAGCTAATAACTGCGCAGAATATGAGTCTAATACATTATATGCTAAAGCAGATAGTATGTTAGATGGTTTCTTAAAATCCAACTGTGGTTGTTCTGGTAACAACTACCTAATAAACTTTTATTAATTATGGCACAATGTAATTCATGTGGAACTAGTGTAGGATGTGGATGTCAATTAACCAATGGGTTATGTCCAACATGTGCAGCTAAAGTAAACAACTAAAAATTTTATCTATGTTATCACCAAGATTAACTAATTGTCCAGAATGTGCTAACATTCCTTCTTTACTTAAAAAAATAGATTGCAAGTTAGCAGAGCTTGGTAATAACTTGTACAACAATATTTCATATATGTTGAACAAACCTGTTCCTGCTGATGACATTCTTCAGTTAATAGGATATAGAAGAATATTACAATATAAATACGTAAACCCAAACTATGCTCATAGATACTCTGTAAATATGATAGCTAGTAGAGTGATACGTCTTACTGTGGGATGTGTTAGTAGATGTAATACACCAGAACCTTGTATACAAGTTCCTTGTGATATTACAATTGTTCCTAATCCAACCACCACTACAACAACAACAGCTTAAACTTTTAAAATAAAAACTATGTCCAATTGCACAAATTGTTTTAACGGATGTACAGAGATTGTCTCTGACAGATGTATTAGATATACAGGAATAGATGTTCCTGCTTTAGGAATCACTACAGGAGATACATTATCTCATGTAGAAGAATCAATTATAAATTTTCTTGTTCCAGTATTAAATGGTGTAGGAATTAAACCAGTTATAGATAATGCTATTATTTGTAATGTTGTAAAAAAATATCTTCCTGCATGTACAACATGTACAGGGTTTACATTGAATGAAGTGTTAACAGCTATTATAAAAGCTGCTTGTGATCTTCAAGTACAAATTGATGCAGTTGTAGCAGAACTTGCTACATTAAATGCTGATTACACAATAGGATGTTTAACAGGTGTTACAGCTTCTTCAGATACACATGCTATTGTACAAGCTGTAATAACTAAACTTTGTGCATTAAATGCTTCTTTTGCACAATTGATAATTGATCTTCCTAATATATATGTAGCTATTGCAGATCTTGATATTTTAATACAAGATTATTTAAATAGTACAACAAGTGGAGCATATAGTAATAGAATGGTTCCTTATGCTGTAGTTCCATATTTTGGTCCTATAACAGGGTTCTTTGATTCTTCAGGAGCTGGTGCACTTGGTACAGTTTGGGAAAAAATATATCTTTGTAATGGTAATCATGGAACTCCTGATTTAAGAGGTAGAGCTTTAACAGGTGCAATCAATGGTGTTCCTGGACCAATAATGTCTGCTGCAGTTGATCCTGCTGTCAGTCCTGCTAATCCAAATTATAGTCTTTATGATAATGTTGGTGCAAACCAAATCACACTTGGATCTACACAAATACCTGCACATACACATCCTAATATAATCAGTGTAACTGCAGTTGATAAAGGACACACACATACAAATACCACTGGTAGTTTAATTTCATCTAATGGTTTACCAAATTATCCTTCTGGATATAATCATGATGGTACTACTACTGTAGGATATGCAGATATTGAAGTTACTGCAAATATTACAAATAATGCAAATACAAATGGAGGACTTCCTCATCCAAATATTCAACCAGTGACAGCTTGTTACTATATTCAATACAGACCAGTTTAATAAATTAAAAAGATGGCATATCCTTATTTACCAGTAAATCCTTGCTGTACAGACGTAGTTTTAAATAGTCCTTGTGGATGTACATCTACAATTACTAATAGTAGTTGTGGAACTAATGATCCATGTTCTACATATAATATTGTTTCTAGTAATGTTATTTATGATGGTAATAGATTACCATGTATTATAGCTGAACCATGTGATACACTTAATGTTATATTACAAAAGATGGATCAAGTTATTTGTACATTACTTGGTCAAATAAGTACACTTAATAATCAAGTTACTAATATCAATAATCAATTAATAGTTGTAACTAATAATATAAATACTATATATAATACATTAAATTATTGTTGTGTAACTACAACCACTACAAGACGTCCTTGTGAAAACTTTTCATTAAATAATACAGGAGGTACATCAGTAGCTGTAATTATTACTGATTGTACTACACAAGTACAATCTGCTATTATATTACCAGCAGGATCTACAAATATTTGTGTTGTGACTAATAGTCCTTTAACTGTTCCTGGAACTGTTATTGTAACACCAAATGGTCCTTGTTCTCCTGCAACTACTAGTACTACATCAACAAGTTCTACAAGTAGTACAACTACTACAACAACTACAGCAATTCCTTGTGAATGTTTAACATTCTACAATAGAGATTCTGTTAGTCGTACTATAACTTATAAAAATTGTAGTGGAGCAACTGTTGCACCACAAACAATTACTGTAGGTCAAACTATACAAGTTTGTGGATCTCAAGGATCTTCTAACAGTGCTCTTGTAACTATTTCAGTTGGTGTAAATTGTGTTGGTGGATTATGTCCTACAACAACCACTACTAGTACATCAAGTTCAACTACTACTACTACATCTACTACATGTAATCCTTCTTCAACACATCCATATAACTATAATGCAATTTTTGGAACTACTATAAATTCAAATTTTACAGGTAGCTTATCTGGTGCATGTACTTCAAGAAATTGTTTAACAGCAAGTTCTTGTTTTCAAACTAGTGCTTACGGTGCATATTTTAATAATGTAAATCCTCAAATAGGAGATAAAGTTTATGGAACTGCTACAGGATGTGTTCTATCACCTGCAAATAATGGATATTATATAATTAAGGTGGGTACAACTTATACAGTTATTCAAGTGGCTAGTGGTATAATAATAGGATTTCCAGCATGTACATAATAAATAAAATATAAAACATGGCTAATTGTCCTCAAATAAATAATACTACAATAATAGGAACGAGTGCTATTGGTTACAATAGTGCTCCACTTCCTTGTTCAGGTGTACAACCATGTGATGGATTAAATGATATTCTTAGTACATTTGATAGTATTCTATGTAATGCAAAAGATAGTGTTAATGAACTTACAGATGATGTAACAAACATCACTGAAGAGGTGATGATTATTTCAGAAGAGATAATTAATATTAATAACCAACTTAATATATGTTGTCCTACTACCACTACAACATCATCTTCATCCACTTCTACATCCACTTCCACTAGTACATCAACAACCAGTACAAGTACAACAGCTCCACCAACTACTAGCACTACAAGTAGTAGTTCAACTAGCACTTCTACTAGTACATCTACTTCCACTTCTACATCAACAAGTACTTCTACAAGTAGTACATCAACAAGTACCAGTACTACAAGTACAAGTAGCACTACTACTACAAGCACTACAGTTTTATTTACATATTGTCCAGAAACATCATTTGTGCCAAACTATACATATCCATTATATTTTAAAGGATTAGCTAAAGCACCAAATGGAGATATATGGGTATGTACAGATGCTGGAATTTTAAGTTATTCTACAACATTAGGTTGGACTTCTTGGGGAAGTGGTAATGCTGATGTAACTGTAGATTCACAAGGTAATGTATACACTGCAATTTACAATGGTACAATATATATAAAAACTCCTACATCACCAATATTTAACTCTTTTATACCATTTGCAGGAAATGCAACTTGGACAGGGTTAGCTTGTGATGCAAATGATAATATATATGCATTAGATGCTTCTGGTAATATTTACTGGAAACAAGCAACATCTGCAGCATTTACATATTATCCTGTACAATTACCTGCTCCTCCTCCTCCAAATGGTGGTGGAAGAAGTATTACAATAGCTCCTAATGGAGATGTATATATTGTTAATTCTGGTGTTGTATGGAAACAAACTGCAGGAACTGGACCATTTGTTGCACTACCTACATCACCAGGATGCTGGATGTATGCATCAGCAGCTTCTAATGGAGATATTCTACTTGCTGCTGAGAACTGTGGACCTCCTGGAGGACTTTGGGTAATATATGCAGGTAGACAAACATTCCACCAACTTACATGTGCATCAGGTACTAGTTTAACTAGATGGGGAGCAATTCTTGCACTTGGTAATGGTCATGCTATTGCAGGACAAAATTATACTAGTGGACAACCACAAGTTGGAGATGGATATTTACATAAACTCGGATATTAAAAACCAACTAAAATAAAAAAGAAATGACAGTATTTATAACATTAACTGTAGCAGGAGCTAATGTAGGTCCATTTAATCTATACTCAAATATTGATGGATATACAACAGCATTTGAATCAAATGTTGCTACAGCAGATTTAACAGGTGGTTATGCTTCAGATTTAGTACCTGATGGTACAACAACTATTAGATTACTATCTATTGGAGAATGCAATAACTATTTTGATATATTTTTAATTCAACAACCAGGTGCTCCTGTTTGTCCTGATCAAAGAGTTGTAATACAAATCTGTAATGACAATGCTTTAATAGATGATAATTTTGATATATATCTAAATGGTATTTATATTGGTGCTGTTGATTTAAATGCAGATGCTGAGATAGGTTCATTATTTATAGCTGATCTAGATCCTTCTATTGCAGTTACTTCTTCTGATTTTGTATGTCCTTTAGTAGATATGGTTACATATCATTTTGATCCATTAATACTAAGTACTTCTAATACATTAGAAATGAGAAATACTCAAACTAATTATAATGGTAACCTTGGAAGTATTGGAATTAGAAACTATACATTATCAGGAACAGATCTAACAGATCCTTGTGTTATAGCTGATTTAACATATGATGGACCTTCAGGAGAGAACTTCACTTTTAATTTTGATTACACAGAATGTTGTCCAACTACTACAACAACAACCACTGCTCCATAACAAACTTAAACAAACCTTGTTTTGTTGGTTTTACAAGGTTTCTCCTCAAGATCTTCTTGGGGAGTTTTTGTTTCATAACTATTTTAGTTATAAATAATTACGTGGATAACTAAAATTATTTGGAATATATAAAAACTATTGTTTATCTTTACGATATTTTTTAACTAATATAAATAAATATGTCTGAAAATCAAAGTTTATTACACAGATTAGAAGAATTATTAACGCAAAAGAAAAGTAAAAAGTTCTATGCTGAGAAATTAGGAATAAGTGAATATGAAGTGAATGAGCTTATGAGAGAGCTTAGAGAAAAAGACAATGAACCTGTAGTAAATTATACAGGAGAACGTAAAGTAAATGTTGAAAAAGGTACAATAGAAAGTACAATTATATCAGACTTTGAACCTAAAGATGATATTGAACTAGCCAAGCTACATAAAATAAACCTAGATAAATACATCATTACCAACTATTGGTCTAAGATGTTACCAAGTGGAAAGTTTACTTCCTCAGTGTTTTCAAAAAGAAAACAACCAAAAGATTATTCTCCTGAAGACTTTGCTAAGTTTTTAGAAAACTACAAACCAAATAATATATCAATTAGTAAAGTAGATCTTAACAATACTAAAGATTATGTAGATGTAGAAATATCTATATCTGATTATCATTTAGCTAAAAGAACAATTGATAGAGATAATGATGTAACTACAAGAGCTTTAAGATATTTAACTGTGGCTCAATCTTTGATTGATAAAGTAGAAGCTTGTTACAACATAAACACTATAGTACTTCCTATATCAAATGATTTCTTTCACACTGATAACTATCAGAATCAAACTACAAACGGTACTCCACAAGATACTATAATGGATTATTCTGATGAGTATGAAATAGGATTTGCTATTCTTGTAGATACAATCAATGTATTAAGAAAACACTCTAGCACTGTAAAGGTGGTATTGGTACAAGGTAATCATGATAGAACTAAATCTTTTTATCTAGCACATGCATTAGATGTATTCTTTAAAGATGTAGAAGATGTAGAGTTTATAAGAGAACATAGTGTTGTTAAAGGACTAACATTAGGAAATACATTTATTGGATGGCACCATGGTAATTGTAAGTTAGAAGACTTACCATTGTTATTTGCAACACATCCAAAATATAGTCATCAATTTGGTGATGCTGTTTACAGAGAAGTTCATACAGGTGATAAACATCACTATATGGCTAAAGAGGTTAAAGGAGTAAGAATACAACAAATGCCTAGTTTATCTGGAACAGATAGATGGCACTTAGATAATAACTTTGTACATTCAGTACGTGCTGCTCTTGCTTTAGTCTATGATCTTAATCTAGGTAAGATAGCAGAATTTGAACAACGAATATAATTATGGCAACATTAAGAAAATTAGTATCAGATGTTAGAAGTGTCCACAAGATACTTTCTACAGATTCATTAATAACAGATAGAGCTATTGCTTCTGAAATAAGAAACAATTCTTTATTACTTATAAAGAGAGAAACCAATCTAAGAAAGCTTTGGGCTACTGATACATTATTCACTACCATTCCTTGTTTAGAAATGTGTGAGGTGCCTATTTCTGAATGTTGTAATTATGTAGATGAATGTACTATATCTAGAACTAAATTTAAACTTCCACGTATATCAGAAGGTAATTATCAATATGTAATACAAGGAGTTTATTCTATTAATGCATTAAGTGGTAGAGGAAAGAAGTTAAAAGAAATCACTGTCAATAGATATATTAATCTTTTAAAACTTCCTGTAATTAAAAATGAGGAATATTTCTGGATAACTAATGAGTATCTGTATGTAAATAATCCTATGGTTAAATCAATTAGATTAGTAGCATTTTTTGAAGAAGATGTAGATAATGAAATCATGTACCCAGAATGTGGATGTGGAACTCCAGATTATACAAATGAACAATTATGTATTAATCCATTAGATAAAGAGTTTCCTCTTCCAGGATATCTAGAACAACAAGTCCTTGAGTTAACATCTAAGAAACTATTACAGACATATTTTAATATCAAAACAGATCAAACTGAACAAGGAATAGATGGTCAAGCACCTAATTCTGGACCAACCACATAATCAATGAGTAGAGTTAAGGTAGATTGGAGAAGTTCAAGTAAGGATAATTACAATTTGTTTTGTAAAAAATATCCATCTATAACTCTTACTTATGATGAATGGAGAAACATCACTTACACTTATAATGAATCTTTTAAAGAATATATATTAGAGACAGGTGATAAAGCAAAACTACCTTATGGATTTGGAGAGTTCTCTATTAATAAAAAGAAAAGAAGAAAGGTTACACAAGCTGATGGAAAAGAGTTTATTAATCTTCCAATAGATTGGCAAAAAACTAAAGAGAAGGGAAAGGTTATATATAACTTCAACTATCACACAGAAGGATATTTCTTTGGTTGGATGTGGTTCAAAAACACAGCAAGATTTAAACATTCTGATCTTTGGTATTTCAAACCTTCAAGACTTACATCAAGACTACTATCACATTACTTAAAAACCAGCGATAAGTATCAACACATTTATAAACAATGGAAATCATAAACTATGAGTTACTACTATAAATATAATTTTATATCGCCTGAACCTGTCTATTCAACTGTAAAGGAAGAGCTTAAAAGCTATTTTGATACAGGTGCAATAGATGATCTTTTATTTCCTACTTACTTAGATAAAGCTCTAAAGAAGTTAGGAAGAACTACATTTGTAATAAGTGAAGAGATTTTATATATAGAAGACTTTCAAGCTAGACTTCCAGATAATTTTTATGCTGTGAGAGAAGCTTGGATGTGTACAGCAGTGAATGGTTTTCCATATCAAGATGCTAATTCATTCTATTCACAAGCAGCTTCTGCTACCACTATACAAGTCTCTCCATTAACTATTGGAGGTACACCTTGTAATAATCCTGGTTGTCAAAATTCACAATGTGATGGTACATGTATGCCAGAATTAGTACAAGCTGTTTATAAAACAAATAATAGTACAGCTAGGCAATTTACTCATGAGTATCTACTTAGACCTGGAAATATATCTGCAAGACAAAACTGTGGTGTAGATTATACAAACAATTGGGAGATGTATGCTCAAGCACCTCCTATTCATCAATTCACTCCAGGTGCTGCTAGTTATGATAGTTTTGACATTAGAGATAATAAGTTTGTAACTAATTTCAGAAATGGTGTTGTACACTTATTATTTTATGCTACAGAATATGATGAGATAGGAAACCAAATGATTCCTGATAATTATCGTATAAGAGAATATGTAGAAGCATTCATTAAGTTTAAAGTGTTTGAAATGCTTACCAATCAAACTAATGATGAAACTTTTAATCAGTTACAGCAAAAACTTGTATATCATAAACAAGCTTATGAAGAAGCTTACATCATGGCTGATATTGAAGTGAAGAAGCAAACTCCTTGGGAGAAGCAAAGAAGAATTAAAAACGATCTTAATAGATTTAACATGTATGAACTTCCTAACCGTACTAATAGATATGGTAGAAGACGTAATAACTAATCACTATGGCAGACGAATTAGATCAAATTAAAAAAATACTTGATACAGATCAAAGCAATATCAAAATGGAATATGGTGTTGCTGTTTCTGGATTAAACATGGACAATACATTGAACCAAGTTAAGCCAGGAGAACTAACGTATGCATTAAATGCAGCGTTAGAAAACTTTGATTCTAGTTCAGTTAATTATCAGAATGAACAAGGTAATGAATTCTGTGTACAATTTCCTTCAGGATATTCTTTAATAGGAACTTATTTCATTAATGAAAAAAATAAACATATATTCTTTTTAGCTAATCCTAGTACAGGTGATTCTGAAATAGGATATATGGAGAATAATGATTGTATCTATCGTAAGTTAGTTAATGCTACATGTTTAAATTTTAATATACACTATCCTATACACAAGGTGGTACATAAAATTGGAAATTGTACAACACAGATATATTGGACAGATGGATATAACTCTAGAAGATATTTAGATCTTGAAAATATTCCTTATATAGAATCTCCTTATTCAGATCCTTGTGATCCTACATACACAGATCAATTAGATTGTAATCAACTTAAAATACAACCTAATTTTAATATTCCTCAACTTGCTATCACTGATATATTTAGTGGTGGTGATATTACTGCTGGTACATATCAGTTTGCTATACAATATTCTGATGCTTCAGGTAATGCTTATACATCATTTTATTCTATTACCAATCCTACACCTATAGCTGATACGCAGTTAACCACTGCTATTTTTGACTATAAGGTGGGTAGATCTATTCAGGTAACTATTACTAATTTAGATACAACAGGCTTATATACTTATTATAATATAGCTGTTATTAAAACAGTTAATAATATTACATCTGTAGAGTTAGTTGGTACCTATTCAATTGAAAATCAAGTTGACACTATAACTTATACAGGACAATATCAAACAGCAATTAAGTTATCACTTGCAGATATATTTGAGAAATATCCTTATTATGATATAGCTCAAGATGTTACATCTGCACAAGATGTTCTTATGTGGGATCAGCTTACATCTATAGATAGAATCAATTATCAAGGTATAGCATCTAAAGTAAAATTGCTATGGGAAACATATAAAATCCCTTCTACAGAAAACTATGCTAATGAGTTTAATGCTACAAATCTACGTGGATATTTACGTGATGAGGTGTATGCATTTGAATTAGTATTCCTATTGAAGAATGGAAAACAAACAGATGGATTTCATATTCCTGGAAGAGCATTAAGTTATACTGATACACAATTTCCAGATATTCCAGATACTAATGCTGACTTCATAGGTGAACCTACCACTATAGATCCTATAACAGGTATAGGATATAGTCCTTATTGGAAAATATATAACACAGCCACTGTATTAGGAATTCCTGATGGTTTACCAATTGGTAATGCTACACCACATGAATATGGTGAATTTGCTTATTGGGAATCAAAAGAAACCTATCCTTGTAATATAGATGTATGGGGAGACTTAGCTAGTCAACCTATAAGACATCATAAGTTTCCTGATGTATTAGTTAGTCCTATAATTGAAAGTCCTGTGTATTCACTTACTCCAGGATTTCAACCTGATCCTAATATGCCATCTAATGCTGTATATCCAATTGGTGTTAAAATAGATGCTGCACAAATATATTCATTAATACAAACTTCTGCTCTTACACAAGAGCAAAAAGATAATGTAGCTGGATTTAAAATTGTAAGAGGAAATAGAAATACAAATAAGTCTATTGTAGCTAAAGGTATGCTGCGTAATGTAGGAACATATGTAAGAGAAAATCAAACTCTTTACTATCCAAACTATCCATATAATGATCTTAATGAAGATCCTTTTATTAATGTAAGTTCTAATTCATATAGTGTATTAGGACAGTCAAAGGTATGGATAGTGCAATGTAAAGTGACAGGTACATATGAATATACAGATGCTGATACAGGAAAGGTGGTAAGTTGTGTTCCTATGACAGCTGGTAAAAACTATGAATTCTGTTCATTAACTAGACCATCAGTTAAAACTGGTAAAGCATGTATAGGTCCTGCTAATTATGATGTTGTTGTATTTGATGCAGGTATTTGTACAAATGCTTATAAATTAATATCAGAAACAGAATGGACATGTGACAATTCTGCATTACAAACAATGAAATGGGGATATGTTCCATATTGTGAAATTGATGGAGGGTATCTTTCATGTCCTGGTAAATATAATCCAGTTTCACAAGTTATTTTTATAGATAAAATGTCTATTGGTACATGGCCATACTATTTAGATAAAGATGGTAATTATGTTGGAAGTGCAGAAGCTGTATGTTTTACAACAGATGTATGGACAGGTCCACAAGCTCTTGGAGAAATTCCTCCTTATGTTAAACTAACTTGTGATCAACGTTATAGTAGAAGATCTAAATTAAATGATTTTTGTGGAATATCAAAACCATTACCTGCAATTGATAAACCTGAGTCTGCATATAGACAAGTTTTTAATTCTCCTGATACATCATTCTCACAACCTTTCTTAGGAGATATTCTTAAGTTAGAAAATGTAATGTTTGGTGGAGGAAAAGCACATTTTGTTCCTGTTAGAGGAAATGCTAAATATAGACTTCTTTCTAGAGAAGCTCAAAAAGATGCATTGAAAGCTTCATTTGGTCTTGCAAATAATGGAGATTATACAGCTGTATTTACAGCATACCAAGCATACCTAACTATTTATATAAATGGTATTACAAGAAAGAATTATGCTAATTCATTTAATTCTATAGCTAGTTATAATTATTCTGCACCAATAGATAACAATGTTAAAATAGGAACACTCACTGGAATTAAACAAAGACAGCTTGATTTAAAATCATATTTAATTCCTGGTGTACAAAATGTTGGAGATACTAAAAATATAAATAACTATCAAAGAGAATCATCTATATATACAAGAACAATAGATAAGAGAAATACTCTTACAGTTGAACCTCTTCCATTCCCTAATAGAACAGCAAGTCTTTTAGATAGTTCAGGTAAGCCTTTAATATCAGAATACTCAAGATTTATCATTGGAGGATCTAATTTATGTGATGCTGCATATTCAACAAGTTCTAAAGAAAGTTATTGTAACACTCCAGAAAAAGAAAGAGATATTAAAGTGGTATCTTACTATGCATCATTAAAGAATTTATTTCCTGGTCAATGGGGACAAATATATTCTTATGAAACAATTGATACAGGATATCAAAGAATGTTTAACTCAACTGGTTCATCTATAGATGTAGCATTTGGTGGTGATACATTTATAAGTAAGTTTGCATATAAAACAAAACTTCCATTCTTCTTAGATAATAGAGTGAATGGATTAGATGATAGTGATATATTCTATGATGAAATAGGTAATGTTGGTTATCCAAAGTTCTGGCATTCTGCTAGATCTATTCTATCAAGTTATAGTTCTATGGTAAATATTATATCAATTAAAGCACATAACTTTGATTGTTATAATGATCCTAGTAAAATAGAAGCTCCAGTAGATCCTATAGCTGGAACATTAAGAACTTTCTATGATGGTAAGTTTTATTTATTTGCTTATGGAATACCTAGTTTCTATTGTGAATCTAATTATAATGTAGATCTTCGTCAAGCATTTAATGATAGAGAAGGAAACTTCTGGCCACATGTATCTACAGGTATTCCTGATGATTGGTTGCAAGAAGAGTTTACATCAATTAGATATGATAATTCATATTATTATAATGTAACATTCTCAAGACAGAATACAGAAAACTATTTTTCACACCTACCAGCAGATTGGAATAATCAATTATGTTTTACACATTATCCATTTAGAGTGGTGTATTCAGATCCTCAAGTGAATAATGCTGATGTAAGAGTGAATAACTGGTTAAGCTATGCTCCACTATCTCTATATGACTTTCCTCAAAATTATGGTAATCTTATATCATTAGATGGTATTCAGAATAAAGCTGTACTTGCTAGATTTGAAAATAAGACATTGATGTACAATAACTTATTGACAATGGAAACAAGTAATCCACAAGCTGCATTTCTTGGAGCTCCTGCATTATTTTCTACTACACCAATTGATTTTGCTGAAACAGATCTTGGATATGTAGGAAGTCAAAATAAAATGTTATTAAAAATTCCACAAGGGCAAATAACAGTAGATGCTAAGAGAGGACAAGTGTTTCTTATACAAGGAACTAAAGTGGAAGAGATAGGAGGATTTGGATCTGGTGTAAACAGATTTATGACAGATCACTTATCATTTGAAATACAAAGATATTTTCCAACTCATGAAGAAACCATTAATGGTAAAACAGTATTAATACCTGGTGTTGATGTAGATAATAACTTCAATGGTATTGGTTTACATGGAGTGTATGATAGTAAATTTGAAAGAGTTATTATTACTAAACTAGATTATATCCCTATTGATAAAGATGTTAAATATGATCCTATAACAAGAGAGTTTTATATTGAGACAGTTTATGATATCATTCAACCAACAACAACAAGTACAACAAGTATTTTTACATCTACAACAAGCACAACTAGTTCTACATCTACATCAACAAGTACAACCACTACTAGTACAACATTATATCCAGTATCAAATATATGTGAACTAAACTGGGCAACAGTTAATTTAGATATAACTAAATATAGAAATGGAGATGATATTCCTAAAGCAAATAATCAATTAGAATTAAATGCTTATGCATTAGCTGGAACAGGATGTTGGTGCTATCCTAATTTTACTGCTAGTTATGGTACAACATATGGCAAACTATACAACTGGTATGCTGTTCATGATGTAAGAGGATTAGCTCCAAATGGTTGGAGAGTTGCAACAAATGCTGATTGGACTTCATTATATAACTGTCTAGGAGGTGGTAATTTTGCAAGTACAGCAGGAGGTAAAATGAAAGAAATAGGAACAGCTCATTGGCACACTCCTAATACTGGTGCTACTGATATAGTTGGATTTACTGCATTACCAGCAGGTATAAACTTACAAACAGGAACAGTTCCATTTCCTCCAGGAAACATATCTTTCTATACATACTTTTGGTATGCTGAAGAATTTAATGCTTCATTAGGTAAAGTGATGTCAGCTTATTGGAATGATGCTGCTATGCATATTCTTAGTGAACCAAAAGGAAATGCATGCTCTGTTCGTTTAATTAAAAATTAATGTAATGGCTGAAGAAAATACAAAACCAGTAGTTGTACGTACACAAGTTTATTTAAATGACCCAGACTATTTCTGTAATAAGAGTTGGACTATGTCATATAATATAAACACTAAGTCATGGATAAGCTTTCATAGCTACATTCCTAATTTCTATATAGGAGAAAATAACTTCTTCTATTCAGGACTTAATGGATGTTGTGATGTTGATGGTGTTGGGTTTCAAGCTGTTGCTGGAGTGATTGATAAAAATCCTCCATCAACTACTACCACCACTACATTCTATCCTTCTCCTACATTTACTACCACTACAACAACATTAAATTGTAATATAACTGCGGTGGGATATGTAACAGATTGTAACATGACTGCTACAGGAGTAATAGTTATACCTGCTACAACTACAACAACAATATGTCAAAGACCTTCTAATTTATTAACAGAGTTTATATTTGTAGAAGGATATACATTAGGCACAGATCCAGAAGTAATATTTAGCGGTAGTTTAGAAGAAGCATGTGATTCAATTGTTTCTGTTGAATATATTAGTGGAAGTCCATCTGAAGGTACATTAGATGAATTTAATTTATATGCTAATACTATCACTACTGAATTGCAAATTGGTAATATAGTTTATTATGGTATTAGTACAGATTGTACACTTGTTCCTGATGGATTTTATCTTTTAGATCCTACATTAGCTCGTGAGACAAATTCTAATTATATTTATGAAGTTTCAGGAGGAGTAATTTTAGATATAATAACTTGTAATTGTGAAACTACAACTACAACAACAACACTAGTACCAACTGTAACAGAGTGTTGTGGAATTCTATTTTCATCAAATGATAATATATATTATTCTAATAGATTAGAAATACCTCAATTAAATCAATTAGATGTTCCTGGATATGTATCATCATTAGGAATAGCAATGACTGCTAATTACTTGTGGAGTATAGATGGTGTTGATATAACACAATGGGATATAGCATTGTCTCCATTCAGTGCAACATATAATACAATAATTAATGTACCTGTTGGTTACATTCCAGGATTGGGAATAGTTGCTAAGAATAGTGGTATATTGATTTCAACTGATACAGGTGTTTCTCCAAACACAGTAAATGAATTAGATATAACAGCAGTAACAGCAGTGGCTACAGTTATGTTTAATTTACAAGCTGATAGAACATCAGTAGGTAATATGTTATATACAACAGATGGCAAGCTTATTGTAATTAATCAAGATGGAGTGACATCAGACTATTACATAACACAATATGATTATGCTACAGGAACAGTTGAAGTTGATCTTAATATTGGATCTTTAGCAGTTACATCATTATATGAATGTAATTGTGATATATATGTAACTGATGCAAATGGAAATCTATATGTAGTTATTAAAATAGCACCATACGTATTATTTGATCTAGGAGTTAATATTGGAATATCATCTATATCTTCTGCAACTCAAGTTGCTAGCTGTGTAGTTAGTTCAATCACTGATACAACAACAACCACCACTACATCTAGTTCTTCTACAACAACTACCACAACAACTACCCCTTAATATGACAAAAGTTATAACCATAAGATTAATACAGACTGGACCAAATGTTGGACCATTTGACATTACAGATAACTATGGAAACATTATAGCTGAGAATGTTTCTAAGAAAGCATTAATTCAAGGAAGAAGTTATGTTGTAGACAGTAGTGTATATGCAGTGATTTTAAAATCTATAGGTAAATGTAATGCGTCATTCACTATAAAATTAGAAGATATTAATATTACAGACTATGCAAATATAAAATATACACAATCTGTTACAGGATGTATATGGAGACATTTAACTAATATAGAAATATACAATACCTTCTATGGAAATATAGCACCATACATTATAGAATATCCATTTGCTTATCAGTACAATGATCAGATATTACAGAATGTACAAGACTATACTAAGGCATATGAATATCTTCCTATATATGATGGTGTGTTTAACCAGAACACAAGAATAGAAACAAACAACAAATGGTTTAATAAAGCTGTTCTATATAATGGACAACAGAGTTCTGGTATACTTGAACTTGTAGCAAAACCAATGCATAATTTGCAAGCTTACAATAATTATCCTATCTTTAACGCTGAAAGTAAAACCATCACTTATACTAAGAGTGATAACTTCTATCAGTATAATACATTCTGGGCTGCAGAGATAAGTTCTCAAGTTCCATTGTTTTATACATCATGTGAATCTCTTTCTATTGACAAAGTGGTAAATCAAGCTAATATGGATTATGGTCCTAAGAGTTTTAAGAAAGCAACACTAAGAGCAAAAGATTTAAAGGTGAGACACATATTAGATAATAGATCTGATATACATTTAGTTAGTCAATTCATAGTAACCCCATCACAAATATCTTACAAATAATGAAAGGTTGGTTAGACAATTATAACGATTCAAAAACATCTGCTCCTGAAGGATTTCAAGGAGATGGATATAGCAATGTAGGCAGAAACTATTCTCCTGCATGGGGAGGACAGTTTCAAATGGGTGGTAAATTAAATTCTTCTATTCCAGTAATAGAGGATGCTGGAGGTTATAATGAAGAAGGTATTTGGGTTCCTGATTGGGAAGCTATGACTGCACAAGCTAAAAAGCTTGGAGCAAAGAAAGTGAAAACTAAACATGGTAGTTTAATTGTCTTTGATAATAATTGGGAGGTTATAGGAGTTGATGATAATCCTGATGCAATGCAAACAGGTGGATCTGTCTATCCAGTTAATTATGTTCCTCAAGCACAGGATGGTTATCAAATGGGAACTTACTTTGATGAAGATGCTAGAGAAAGAAACCCTAATATAATGGAAGAAACCTATGATGACTATAATACAGGCATGACAGGTATGATGAAATCTAAAATGGCTACACAAGCTGCATTAGGAAATCCTGGAGCAAAACGTATGATGTCTAATATGCCTGCTAAATATATATTTACAGGTAATGAAAGATTTTCTGATGGAACTCCAGCTGAAGGTGCAGGAGCTTATGGTTCTCATTATATTTCAAATAGAGATAATTATGTTTATCCTAACTTACAAGATAATGGTGAAGGTACATTAAACTTTATACCAAATGCATCTCCTTCTGATAGAGAAGCTATGAGATTTGAAAATCCTGGTGAAGCTGATTATTTTGCTAATCATTATAAGGAAGTTGCTCCTATGATGAAACATTATTTTAATAAACTTGCAATGGGTGGTTCTATTCCAGGAGCTGTAGGTTTCTCATATGCACGTACACAAGGTGCTGCTCCTAGTAATGGTCCTTATGCTAAGAAAACAATGGCTAGTGCACAAACTGGTGTAAGACTAGATATGTATGGAGCACCTATCACTGCTATTGAAGTGAATGATCCTAGTGCAGATAGAACTAGTTATGATCCTAGAACTAATAGAATGATATTAGGATCTGATATTAATGCTGAGAATAGAGATAAAGCTATTGCACATGAAAACTATCATGCTTCTAAATATTTAGATAATATGATGAACTATGATATTGCGCATCATACAGATAATGAACAATGGGCAAGAATGCAAGCACAACCATCTATGGTTTCTACTAATAATGTATGGAGTAGTTACTATGATAGAAAACCTAGAGAAATAAATGATTTTATAAATAAAGCTATAGATAATTCTGAATTCTTAAAAAGTTACGCTAATACAGTAAGTCAAGGAAGTCCTTCTGCAGCTAGTGGTCTTGTTGGTGATACAGTATATGACAGAGTAAATGTAGATAAACAATTATACTTAGATCCAGGAACATCAGAAGGAGAAGCTCAACGTTATGAAGACACAGGAATAAGAAGTTATCAAAATGGTGGAGAAATGCGTTATTACCAAAATGGATTAGATTGGAAACCTAAGAGCATTAGTCAAGGAGGTATAAAACTTCCTTCTGTAAGAAGTCTTATTAATGATACAATGAATCGTAAGATTCAATCTAAAGGAAAAGGTAAAGAAGTTAAGACTATACAAAAAGATAATACAAAAACTGTTACACCTAAAGAAATTAAAAAACTATCTGGTATACAACAAAATAGATTAGCTCAACAACAATCAGAACAACAAGCTGCTAAAGATTATGTACAAGGCAGTATGGAAGAAGCTTATAAGTCTCCATTAATGTCTCCAGGATATTTCACACCTGAAGGTGCAGTAATAGGTGCTATGCAAGGTGCAACAAAAATGGGTCCTGATTTATATGAAGGTAATTATAAAGGAGTAGCAATAGATGCATTAAGTATGTTACCTGCAGTTGCTGAATTTGCTCCTGAAATAAGAGCTGGATTAAAAAATATAAAAACAAGTTTACCTGCTAAAGATCTAGAAACTTTACATGCTAATGGATTTTTTGATTTCTTCAAAAGAAAACCAAAATCTGATTTTCCTAATTATAGATTAATTACTGATGAAGATCTTCCAATATCTAGTTTTAATAAAGCATCTAAAGAACAAATTAAATCTATAGGTAAAAAAAATATATACAATGATCTTGCAAAATCAGAATCACAACGTCATCAAGATTTAGTAAGAGATATAGAAGAACATGGTGAAGCTTGGAAATATACTGATCAAGATATTGCAAGTTCTGCAAAAAAAGCAAATGATGCTAAAATAGATTGGGAAAACTATTTAGATGCACAAGAAGCTAACATAAAAACTAATCCTGAGTTTTTTGATAATACTACAGATGATCTTGTTTTTTATAGAGGTAAAGGTTTAGGTAAAGAAGAATTGCAACAACTTGGAGAACAACAACCTGATCAATGGTATGGAATACAAGAATATAAAGGAACTAGACCAAATGCTCAAGGATACATCTCAGATGTAGATGATTATATAGGTGATTCCAAATATACACTTCCAGGAAATAGATTTGATAGAGAAGCTATGTTGAGAGACATGGGACAAGATGCTATTAATAGCTTCAACAAAATGTATAAAAATCAAAACTGGAAAGCAAACATTAGTGACATTCCATTAAATAAACAAGGAGGAGTTGTTAAAAGTAATAGAGGACAATGGGATTATCCAGGAGAAGTAACAGAGATATCAGGAAACACTATGGCTACTCATGGGTATGGTGATATACCATTATATGTAGTTCCAGATAAAGGAGATCCAAGAATGGTTTATCCTAATACAGGAACACATACATTTCCAGGAGCAAGTAAGTTTACAGAATATCCTGTAGCTGCAAATGGTATGGAAACCACTACAGATGAAACTACCATTCCTATAGATAGATCATTCTTAGATAAGTTGAAAAATGATACTGAAGCTAGAAAGAAAAAAGTTAACATACGTGAAACTCCTAATACTATTGCTAATGATGTTATTCCTAATGCTAGTAAAATGGCAACTAAAGGAGATGAAGCAATAGTTAAAGATGTAAAATATTCAAATAAGATAGCTACTGAAAAAGCAAAATCTGAAGCTGAAGCACAAAAGAAATTTAATGCTCTTCCTAAAGCAGAGCAAGAACGTATATTGTATGATCAATATAATCAACAACATGGAACAATTAGTGAGTATCATCCTGATTCAACATTAAATAAGATTGGTCAATCAATGTTTGCTCCATTCACTGCAATGACAGACTTATATCAGAAAGGTGAGGTGAGAGATAACTTATTAAAAAGTGTAATTAATAATCCTGGATCAGCAAATCCATATGATGCAGCTTATCTTGGAACACTTGGATATGCTGCTGCACCTTCTGCTATAGCAACAGCAAGTGCTATTGGAGCAGCTGCTGCACCATATGCTACTATGATAGGTAATTCTTTAGCAACTGATGCTGTAATAGGTGGAAATACTATTGCTGGATTAAATTTAGGTAATGCTATTAATGCAGGATTTGCTACACATGGTGCTATGAATATTATACCTGATGCTACAAAATGGCTTGATAGACCATCTTGGGAAAATGTAGAATCTGTAGGAATGGATGCATTAGAATTATTACCTGCTGTAGGTCCTGTTTCAAAAACTATAGGAGAAGGACTTAATGCTTCTGGAAAATTTGTTGGTAAAGGATTTGAGTATGCTGCAAATAAAGGTAGTCAAGCTTTAAATAAAGTTGGTGAGTTTGCTGCCCCTCGTATTGAGAAAACTAAAACTTTACTTAATGATATGGGTGCTGTAATATCAGGTGAAGCAAAAACTATTGGTCCTAAAATTGATGCGCTTAATACTGCTGAAGATACTTTATATAGAGGTCCAGAATATGCACAACATAGTGATGAAGTTGCAAAACTTCGTAATAAGAAATGGAATTTAGAAGGAAGGTATAATAATTTAAAAAGTACAGCAACTCTTTCTGAAACAAAAGAATTAAGTGATAGAATAAACAAACTTCAAAAAAGAATAGATGTTGCAGAGCAGTTTAAATTAAATAATGAAGGTCTTGTACAAAGTGGAAAAAGTACAGCTTTAGGATTAAAAACTGGTAGTACAGATATTATGGATTTAGCAACAGGAGAAAAGTTTCCTATATCTACATCTGTTCCTAGTGAAAATATTATACATACATTAGAAGGAGATAAAGTTGTAAAAACTATAGATAATACAAATCTTCCTCAAGCTAGTCCTGAATATAACTCAACAGTTAAAAAGAATATTGATTTCATAGAAAATCAAATTCCTGGAGCTAAAGTGTTTGGTAGTGCTAAGAATGTTGCTGAAGCAGAAATTCCTCATATAATTGGTGACTATGATGTTCTTATGAGTCAAACTCAATATGACAAATTTGCTAAAGCTAATCCTTCAGTAGGAAACAATGGGTTTGCTGAACTTCATAATATTCCTGGAGCAGCTAAAGGAGTTGATCCAATTGATATAAATATTATTCAAGAAAAAGGTGGCAAAGCTATAGGAACAAGAGCTGAAGAATTGTTCAAACAAATGGCACCAGATGAATATTATGCAGCAGCTAAGAAAGCCATAAAAAATAAATCTGAAATAAAGATTCCTTATTCATCACAAGAGTTAGTTGATATGACTAACCCTACTACTAAATCAGTTGTTGATGCTTACGAGTCTTCTAAAGGAAAACATATAAATAAAATAGATGCTTTAATTAATTATGGTAAACCAAGTGTTGTAGCAGAAGGGCAACAAAAGTTTGTTAACTCTTTAGTAGGAAGTAAAGGATCTATTGGACATCAGTTTCCATTAGAACAATTATCTAATGCTGAAACAAATAAAGAGATGTTAGATAAGATTAATTTTATTGGTAATAAAGCATTAGTAGCAGCTGATCCAGAAAGAATGCAAATTGCTATAAATGATTATTATATGAATAATTCTATATTAGCTAGACAAGTAGATAAAGGAAAAATTAATAAAATAGAAGCAGCAATTAAAGAATATTATCCTGGTGCTAAAGGTGGAGCTGTTAATGGTATAGGGCAAAACCATGTAACACTTGGATTTCCAAATCATGGAGACGCAGAGATTTTATCAATGAAACAACTTGGAATGGATTTGAATACAACAGATCCATTATCATATATTAATTCTATTGAACATCAAGTCTCTGGAGAAAAACTTTTTAGTCAAGAAGAAAGAACTATATTATCTGATATCTTAAAGGATATAAAGATGGATGATAGTTATAAATATACTGCTAACCAAAGTGAAAATACATCACAGTTAATTGAAAATCTTCCATATAGTGAAGAAGGTAAACAAGCTCTTTATGAATTTGGAAAAAGAACCAATAGAACTATGGTAAAGAAAGATCGTAACTATGGTAATTCTTCTTTTGTAGCAACTCTTAGAGATTTTGATGAAGCTATAGATGCTATGCAATATCAACTGATAGATCAGGAATATATGCACAAGTCAGATAGATGGTTAAAATCTTTTGACCAAAGAACTCAATCAGCTGAATATGCAACACGTAACCAAGCAAATATTTCTACTGATTTAGAACTTCTACCAAAACAATTCAAAGCTATTAAAGGATATGTAGAAGGAGGTATAGAAAGAGCTAATGAACGTCTTATTGAATTAAAAAAACAAAGACAGAATATATATGATGATATAAATGATTTATCTGAAAAGGCTTATAATAAAAAATATAAAGATGAAATAGAAAGACTTAATCAGTTTAAAGAAAAGATGAATAAGGAAGTAGCTGATATAAATCAGATGAGAAGAGATTTATATGATAGAAAAGTTCATCTAAATAAACTTGGAGATAATATGAAAACTGTTACAATTCTTGGTGGAGGTTCTGCTACATTAATTGGTGTTGGTACATATGGGTATAAAAAGGAAATGGAATCTCGAAAAGAATTTAATGAAAGATTAAAAAAAATGACAAAGGAGGAAAGAGAACAATTTGATAAAGACCTAAATGAAAGAATAAGAAAAAAAGATAGTTTAGAACGCACAGATAAACCTTACACAGCTAAAGCTATGGATTGGTTTATGGGCAGAAATCAAAATGGTGGTAATATCACCAAAGCAAAAAATGGAAATGAGTTGGTTAAGTTAAACCAATTAACTAATTTTACAAACTATAATACCAAACAACCAGGAGGCTGGTTAGACCAATACTAATAAATTATGAAATCACAAATTCTAAAAATTGCAGGCGTTAAATCTGAAAAGGAATTTTATAAAAAGTATCCAACAGAAGCAGCTTTCTTTAAAGCTCATCCTGAAGCTAAGTCTATTAAGAAAGCTCAAAATAGTGCTTCTTTACAGACTGATGCTAATGCTAATGGTATTCCAGATTATTTGGAAATGAATCCTCCTTCACCAACATATGGTCCACAGAACAATTGGAACTTTGGTAATAATTTTACTGCACCATCTCCATCATTTAATGCACCTAGTGTAGGACAAATGGCTGGTAATGCTTTTCAACCTGCAGCAGATCCTTTTGCTACACCAAACTATGGTCAACAGTGGGCACAACAAAATCCATTACCAGCAAACAATCCAAACTCAAAATTCTCCAATGGTGTATTTGGTTCAGGTTCACAAGGTAATAATAGTAGTCAACCATTTAACATGCAAGGTTTTGGAAATGTATTTACTGGTGCAGTTGAAGGATTTCAAGCACTTAAAGCAGAAAAAGAATTAACTAATAAATTAGAAACTTGGGCTAATGTTAGTGATGTAGTTAAGAAAGCTGGTATATCAAATGCCTTTGCTGAAAAACCAAAACGTAAATGGTTTAGTCCAGATGATCCTAGATTTATTCATAATACTGGTGAGCAAACTATTCAACAAGGAAGAGGAACAGATGTATTAGGGTTAGGTCAAAATGGATCTATGATAGGAGGTAATCCAACAGAAGTACAAAATACTTTTGGTATAGGAAGTAGTGTATATAAAGATTTAGAAGATCCTGATAATGTTAAAAACTTTCAAGGTGGTGGTGGTTTTGGAAATTGGTTTGGACAAGCTAATTCTGCATTAAGTGGAAGTGGCAACACAAGCTTTATGGGTAATGTAGGACAAGGTAGTCCTTTTGATTCTTTGATTGGTGGATCTTTTGGAAATAATGCAGGAAGTAAAATAGGTGGTTCTCTTGGTAGTTTATTTGGACCAGTAGGATCATTAGCTGGTACAGCTATTGGTGGTTATTTTGATAAAGAACCAGGTCATCAAGCTTTTCAACAAGGTAGAATAAATGAAAATAATAATTTTCTAGGTAGATTAGATTATGCTAATGGTATAACTGGTGGACTAAATAAAATGGGTGTTGCAGAGAATGGTGGATATATGAATCCAGAATATAACCCACAAGTAATAACAATGTTTGGTGATCACACTGCAGAAGACTTTGCTGACTATGCACACAAGTATAGAGCTGGTGGACATTTAAAAGAATACACTCCTCCTAGTGAAAGAGCTATGCAAACATATGAGAACGGTGGAGAAATATCTTCTTATGCTTTAGGTGGTAAACTTAAAAGCTATTGGGGTGGAAAAGTTGAAGATATGTCTTACAATCCTTATCTACCAGGTTCTGGTATGACAGCAATGATTAAAGGAGCTTCTCATAAAAATGGTGGTGTTGGTATTAGTTATGGTGATGGTGAAAATGAATATCAAGGATATGCTGCTAATGGAGCAGATATGGGAGCAGATATAGAAGCTGAATTTAATGAGCCTGTAATTGAAATGGCAGAAAATGGAACCAAGGATACTAAAGCTGTTGTATATGGTAATATACCAGCAAGTAAAATAATGGCAGATGAATTTGGTAATGAAACAGTTAATCGATTAGTTGATAAATATCCTGGATGGACAATGAAGAAGATAGTTGCTGAACGTACTAAAGATGAAATCAAAGCAAATAAGAATATAGATAAGGCTGCTAAGATATCAAATAATGCAGATACTAATACCAGGTTTGGTAAACTAGATGAAGCAACAGCAAAAATAATAAAAGAGTCTGGAGATGATACACTTAAAATGATTGCTGATGAGAAAGTAGGACTTGCAGACTTCCAAGATTATTTACAAGATATTAAACAAAAACTATCATTTGTTAGAGGAAAGAATGTTAGTGCTGAAGCTGTAGGTAAAGGTACATTAAAAGGAAAACCTCTTACTATAGATGATGTTCTTGCTGGAAAAATAGATGATCGTGATCCTATTACTAAAGATGCTGAAATAAAAAACCCATATGCTAATTCGGAAGAGGTGGCTAAGTTTGGAACATCATTACGTAAAGCTCAGAATAGTACAACTATTACTCCTGCAGATGATAGTATTACAGAAGACCAATACAATAACTTCATAAAGTTATATAATGAAAGTCAATCTACAAAAGGTAAAGCAAATAACTCTACTCTTGAATTTCAAAAGTTATATCATCAATTCTTTCCTAAAGAAGCTCTTGCTGCAATTCAAAAGACTACTAAAGAAAATGGTCTTAGTAATAGAGCAAAAGAATTAGGTCTTACTAAAGATGATATTCTAGCAGGTAAAGACATAGCAAAAATATTACAAAGTAACGAAGATAAATATCATGGTCCTAGAACAGATCAGTATATGGCTAGTGTTAGAAGTCATTTCAAACAAACACCAGATTTAAAATTGAACACTCTAGGTACTACACCAACTACCACTGCAACTAATACTACTAAACCAGGAATTGGTGTAGTACCTTATAAAGGTAATAATATTGCAAATATTGCTAATATGATTCTTCCTTTTGTTCAAAAAGATAATATACCACCTATTGACCCACGTGAGTTTGCAGGAGAGTATATGGCTTTAGCTCAAAATCAATATGAGCCTGTACCATCTCAACAATATACAACAGAACTAGATCCTTTATATCGTGTAAGCTATCAAGATGTACGAAATGCTAGTACAGCTGATTTTAGAGATGCATTAAAACAAGGTGCATTTAATCCAGCTGTAGCAGCAGGAGTGTATGCTAAAAAAGCTATGGCAGATCAAGCTTCATATGCTGATGAGTTTAGAACTAATCAAGCTCTTGAACAACAAATATATGGTGGTAATAGAGCTAAGATAAATCAAGAACGTATGGCAAACATACAGTTGAATGCTGCTCAAATGGATAAACAAGAGATGGCTAAATCTAAAACAAAAGAAGTAGGCCAAAAAGCTATTGCTTCTATTGCTGATAAGAATCTTAAGTATGATGCTGATGTTATGAGATATAAAGTTAATCGTAACTTGTTTCCACAATTTGGATATGATGCATCAGGTAGAATACAAAATCAAGGTCCTTGGTATCAACCAACTCTTCCACAAATCTATGGAGGTAAATCTACAATAGAAGAAGTTCCTGTATATGGTCCTGATGGTAAAATACAATATTACAAAATGCAAGAAACAGGTAAAACAACAACAGATACAACTACTCTTCCTTCTAATGCAACACCACCATTTGTTCCTGGACAAGGATATGCTTCAAAAAAGAATGGTGGATCAGTTGTTAAAAATGCTAAGAACAGTTCAGTTGTTAGAGGATATAAAAATTTATAACTATTTTAATTATAAAGAATTACCAAAATTGGTTATTACTTTTGGATAATATAATAATTCATATTACATTTGCTTAATTATGGCTTCATACACAGACTCAATCCCTACTTTTAATCCTTATGTGCAAACCTTACCTGTCGATGATATGGTTAAGGTGGGTATGTATAAACAACAAAAGTATGATGAAGGGATACAGAAAATTCAAACTAACATTGATAACATTGCTGGATTAGATGTTATTAGAGATGTAGATAAAGCATATCTACAATCAAAACTTAATCAGCTAGGTAATAATCTTACTACAGTGGCTGCTGGAGATTTTTCTAATTTCCAGTTGGTTAATTCTGTTAATGGAATGACCAATCAAATATCTAAAGATCCTAATGTAGTGAATGCTATATCATCTGCTAAGACTTATAGAAAAGGATTGGAAGATATGGATGCTGCTAATAAAGCTGGTAAGGGAGCTGCTTCTCATGATTGGTTATTTAGAACTGATGCTAATGATTGGTTAAATAACCAAGATGTAACCAAAACTTTTAGTGGTGGATATAAACAATATTCTCCATATGCAAAAAATGCAGAAGAAGTTATTAAAGGACTAGTTAAAAATGAAACTGGTAAGGATGTAGCATTTGAATATGATAAGAATGGTAACATGATTGTGTTAGATGCTATAACACGTACTAGAGTTTCTGGTATCACTCCTGAGAGAATAAAATCAGCATTGATGGTTGGTCTTAGTCCTAATGATTTTCAATCAATGCAAATTGATGGTAGATATAATTATGCTAACTCTACTCCTGAACAGTTTACCGCTGATATAAATAAATCATACACTACAGATTATAATAAGATGAAACAGTTGAAAGAGATAACTCTTAATGCTATTGACTCAACTAAATCTGCATCTGAGAAATATAAATTACAACAACAAGTTAATTCATTAGATAAATCATTAAAAGATGTACAAGATGAATACAGTAGTGTTACAAAAACATTTGCTCAAGGTGATACAGAATCTGCTAAGGCAAGATATTATAGCACTAAATGGATGAATAACTTTGCTCAAACATTTTCTAGTTTATCAGATGTTTCAAGTTATGAAACTAATGCATATCAACAACCTTTACAGTTTAGAGAAACTAAAGCTATTGAATATAAAAAATGGTTAAATACATTTAATCAAAATGAAAGATTTCATAAAGATGATCAATATTTTAAATTAAGAGATGACCAAAGAGCTGAGAATAAAGATAAAAGAGAACAAGATGCTGCAGATGCTGCATCATTTACTTGGGGTGGTCTTCCTGTAGATGTTCCTCAAGATGAACTTCCTGAAGTTACTGCTGCAAGAGTTGCTGGTCAAATTGATGCAGATCAAAAATCAATTGATTCTACTGATGCTGCTTTAATGAAACGATTTAATAAAGAAGGAGATACAACTTGGTTGAATCAACAAAAAGCTGCATGGCAAAAAAATCCAGGAAACGTTGATGCTAGATTAGCTTTATATTTTAATGATACAGAAGAAAAAAGAAGAAATATAGCAGCTAATACATCAATGATTGCTGGAATAACTTCTGAGATGGATAAGAAGTATGGAACTATTGATAAATATATTCCAAAAGATTCTAAATCTGTAACAATTAACTTTCCTAGTGGATCTTATACATATACACCTAAAGACTTTGTAGAGTTTAATGATAAATTTAAAAAATATATAATTAGATCAGGTAGTTCAGGATCTAGAACAGCTACTCAAGAAGTATCATATGATTATGAAAAAGCAAAAAAAGAACTTTCTGCTAAAGAATATTACTTACTTCAATCTAGAATAAGACAAACTGGATCTGCACAACAATTACTTACTAAAAATTTAGTGTATTATAATGATAAAGTAAATAAACCATATGAAAAAGTTATAAAACAAAGATATAGTGAAGAGAATAAAATGATTCAAGATAGAACAGTAGCTATGCAAGGAGTGCAGTATGGTGTTCAATTAGATAACGAAGCTCAAAAAACTTCATTTGGAAATGTTCTTCAAAACTTTGCAGATCTTGCAGATAGTCAAGGAGGAGGATTAGCAAATTCTCCAGGTGTTAAAGCAGAAGATATAAGAGATATAGTACCAGGTCTTCAAAATGCTAACATAAGAGTTGTAGAAGCAACTCAATTTGCTCCAGCAATGTATAGAATTACAGCTTCAGATAAAGATGGAGCTACAATACACCTAAATATGACTCCTGAACAATATTATGCTGTGACTAAAGGTAAGTTTGATCCTCCTGCTGAAATTGCAGCAATTCGTGATTTACAAGCACAACAAGTTAGAACAGGTGGAACAACTACTGCTCTTGATGGTGGTAAAACAAATATAGCAAATGCTTATATGGGTAATGCACTAAACTTTGTAAATGTACGTCACTATTCAGTTTCAGGAAATTTAGAAACAGAACAAAATGGTTTATCATCAATAAGACTTAATGTTATAGATCCAATTTCTGGAGAAGTATTAACAGAAGATCTTGGATATCCAAATGGAGGACTTATGACAGCAGATAAAGTAAATGCTGCAATAAAAGGATTAACAGATGAAAGAATATTTGAGATGTTATATAAAAGAAAACCTACAGCTGCAGAATTAAAACAATTACAACAATAAGGATTTAAAACCTATTATAATGTCAGAAAAAAATCTAGAATCAATTGATATTGCTCAGAATGGTACAGCAGCAGTTAATCCTGTTCCTACACAATTGAATGTGGAAACATCTATGTTAGATAGAATGGATATGGAACGTGAGTTTGGTGGATATAAAGCACCAACACCTCAAGATCCACTTCCTAACTATGCAGGTAAACCAAATGTGTATGAGGATCCAACTATTCTAGCACCTGTTCGTGGTGAAGAGAATACAGGTGATTTAAAATCATTAGAAAACTATCTACTTACACCAGGAAAAAGTAAAGATGGAGGAAGTGTAATGAGAACTCTTGCTGAAGTATCATCTAATAGATATGATAACTTTGTTCCTGGTGATTATAATAATGAAGATGGATATGCTCAAGGGCAAGGATGGCCTTCTAAAATGATTAATGGTGTAGGTAAAGGACTTTTACTTACAGGTACAACATTTCTACAAGGTACACTTGGTCTTGTTAATGGATTAGCTAGATGGGCTGAAGATGGTAGATTTGCATCGTTCTATGATAATGAATTCAATAGACAACTAGATGAAATGAATAAAAAGGCAGAAGATGCTCTTCCAAACTATTATACAGATAAAGAAAAAAATGGTAAGTGGTATTCTCCTGACTATTGGATGACAGGTAACTTCTTATGGGATGGTGTTGTTAAAAATATGGGATTTGCTGCTGGTGCTTATTTAACAGGAGGAGCTTATTCTGCTGCATTAAAAGGACTTGCTACACTTCCAGGTGCTGCTAGATTATTTTCTATGGGTAGAGCTGCTGAAGCAATAGCTGCATCAGAAGAAGCTATGGTTGGTCTTGATGCATCTTCTACAGCATACCAAGAAATAAAAGGATTAAATGATGCTTTCCTATCTAAATATAATGTTCTTCAAAAAGGACATAGAGCTGTAGTTGCTGGTTTATCTACAACTGGTGAAGCAGGATTTGAAGCATATACTAATCTAAATGAATTTAGAAATAAAAAAATACAAGAATATAGAAATGATCATAATGGATTAGAACCTGTTGGTGCTGATCTTGCTAAGATTAATGCTGATGCTGATGCTGTAGGTAATTCATCATTTGCAGCTAACGTTGCTTTATTAAGTGCTACTAACTACATTCAGTTTCCTAAGATATTAGGAAGTTCATATACTGCTGAAAAAGGTATAATGAATAATGTTACTAGAGAGATTGGAGCAATTACAGAAGAAGCTGGTAGATATGCTGTAGCAGTTCCTAAGAATAAAGTGTTATCCACTTTAAATAAAGTGAGACCATATTTATTCTCTACATCTGAAGGATTTGAAGAGGGTGCTCAGTATGCTATTCAAATGGGTACACAAGACTATTATAATAAAAAATATAATGGTGAAGCTAACTCTTTTTTAGAATCTATGGGTGTTGGTATAAAAGCAGGATTTGCTTCTGATGAAGGAGCTAAGAATGTTCTTATTGGTGGATTGTCTGGATCTATAATGATGGCTAAGGGTAGATTTAGAGAAGGAAGAGAAGAAACTGCAAACACAGCTAAAGCTGTTCAATCATTCAATCAATACAGATTCTCAGACTTCACTGCAGAAACAATTGATTCTGTAAACAGAGGAACTACTCTTCAACAAGAAAGAGAAAAACTTTTACAACAAGGAAATCTTACTGAGAGTAAAGATAAAGAAACAGACTATATAATTAACTACTTAACACCTCGTATTAAGTATGGTAGATTTGATCTTGTTAGAGCTGATATTGATGACCAAAGAGCATTAGCTAGAACAGATGCAGGTTTCCAACAATTACAAGCTGAAGGTAAAGCTCTTGCTACAGATACAAAAGAAGCATACTTAGCTAGGTTAGCTAACTTTGAAGAAACAGCTAACAATGTAAAAACAATGTATCAATCTCTTAGCTTACGTTATGGAGGTAAAGTTGATGCAGATGGTAATCAAATGTATCCACCTGCAGTGATTGATAAACTAATCTATGCTGGTACTAAACTTGCAGACTATGACAATAGAATATCTAGAGTTTCTGAAAAACTTATTGGTAATGTTGATAATTTAGATCAAGTTCTTTCAGATATATCTGAAGGTAAAACAGAAAGTTATGAGAATGCTTTAGCCACAATTAAAGCAGATAAAAAACTTACTAGTGATCAAAAAGAAGACTTAACTCAAGCTCTTGATGATTCAGCATTGATGACTCTTAAGAGAGGAATGTTTGTACAAGAATATGATGCTATTAAAAAGAATCCTGAAAACTTCAAAGAACAACCAGTAGATACAGAAACAATTGATGATGTCACTCCTAAAGAAACCATTACAGTTAAAACTAAAAATGGTGATAGAAAGATTGAAATAGGTACAGAGTATGTACTTGGTAAAGTGACTGAGTATTCTGCAGGTGGTAAAGAAGTTTATCGTCAACCTAGATTAACTGTATTAGGAGTTAATGAAGATGGTACTATTAAGATTAAAACTTCTAATGGTAAAATTAAAGATGTATCTACTGAAGAGTTTGAAAGTTATAGCTTAACACCAGCTAGTTTAATGTTGACCAATAAGAAGTTCAACTACTTTGAGAAACATCAGAACACTGTATTCAGAAACTATAATATCAAGAAATCAAATGGTGATCCAGTTGAAGGTAGATTAGAATACAATAATAAGAAAGATAAACTTACATTTGTATATGTTGATGAGAATGGTAAGATACAAAAAACAGAGGTTTGGAACAAAATGTTTGTTGCTGCAGAAGGATATTCTGGAGCTAGTATCAGACCTATTGGTAATCTAACTGCTGTACAACAAAAAGCTATGGATGAGTTTGTTACTGCTGAAACCACCATATCACAAAAACTTCAGACAAGAAACAGAATCATTACAGATCTATACGAAAACACTGTTAAACGTATTGAGGAGATAAACAAAAAGTTAGAGAATAGTAAAGATGCTGTTCAGAAAGAACAAGAACGTTTAGAAGCTGAGATAGCTAAAGAAACTCTTACTAAAGCAGGTAAGGTTCGTAAAAGACCTACCACTGTTCTTAAACAATTAACTAATACACTAGCTAACTTACGTAGTGTAGTTGAGAAAGAAAATAATACACTAAAAGAAGAGAAAGCAGAATTAGAAGCCACACTTCCTTTCTTCAAAGATTTCTTAGATAGTATAGAGACTCTTCCACAGAATAGTGTGACGATGATCAAACAATTAAAAGAAGACATCAATACATTAGAAGATCTTATTGAATCAACAAATGATTCTATTAAGTCAAGTGACTCTTTATTGAAACAAATAGATGATATGCTACAAAAAGCATTATCTATATTTGATGACTATGTTAAAAGATTAAAACAAGAAAACCCAGATGTTCCATTATTCCTTGAGGATCTACAAGCTAATGTAGAAAGATTCTTAGGTGAAGAAGGAGCAAGAATGTTTATTGAGAATAGACAAGGATTTACAGAACAAGTTATACAGCTTGAGTCTGATATAAATGATTTTGCAGATGAGTTAAAGATTCCTGAGCTTGATAGACAAGCAGAAAGTCTTGTTAAAGAAATAGGAGAGCTTAAGACTAAGCTTGACAATCTTATTGGTGAGCAAATGGCCAAAGCTAAGATATTGGATACATTCCAACAGTTTGCTGAAGATGAGAAAGCTAAAGAAGCTGAAGAGAAAAAGATGCGTGATAATGAAACGTTGAAAAAGAATCTTCTTGGTACACTTACTGATGCTATTCAAAACTTCTTTGGTAAAGAGTCTTACGAACCTATGGCTAAGAAAGATAACTTTTCAGTAGTAGGTGGAACAAAACCAACTGATGATAGAGTTCCTCATCAACAGAGAGTAAACTTCTTTGGTAATAAGTTAGAGACTTTTGAAAACAAAAATCAGCTTAGAGGAATGATTGTTACAGCTAAGACTGAGAATGATATTCTTCCTGGGCTTACAGAAGACTTTCTTCAAGATATGGATGAGGGAGAAAGAAAAGAAAGAGCTAAAGCTGAAATCATCTACATGGTGGTTGTACAAGATAATCTAGATGGATCTTTCTCTGTAGTGGATCAAAATGGTCAACCTATTCTTAATGATGAAGATAAAATCAATAATGCTATCTATCAAGTATTTCCAAACACAGACCTTACAGCTACATTTGATGGTGAGACTTATTCTATGTTTAGAAAAGAAACTGAAGATGGTTTATTAACTGAAGAACAAGAATCATTAAAACAACAATATAAAGAATGGTCTGCTGATCAATTATCTAAAGTGGAGTTAACTGCAGATGATATGCAAGAGTTTTCTGCTTCATTTGGTCAACCACAACTTGTTACAACTAAAAATGTTGAAGGAGAAGATGTTACAAATAAAGCAGCAAGAACTTCTGCACAAGCTGCAGGTCTTGTAACTCAATCAGGATTAAGAAAATCTCCTATAGTTGAGGTGGCTACAACAGGTGAATCTGTATCTGAAGGATCTGTAACTTTTGGAACTCCTACTGGTAGAGTGTTCTTAAGAATACCTGGAAGAGGACTAGCTAAATTATTCAATAGAAAATTAACTGATCAAGAAGCTAAAACAATATTTGATGTAATGCATCAGATTACAAAGAATGCTTTAAGAGATGGTGAGATAAATGAGAGCTCTAAAGATTTATTCAATTGGTTAAAATCTGTAGTTTATTGGGGTATTGCAAAAGATCAAAATGGAAAAAGAAAACCTGCAGGATATAATAACATCTGGTTTGAAACAGTTAAAGATGATAATGGTGAACCAGTTGTAAAATTATTTATGTCTGGTCTTGCTAAAGATTCAAAAGAATATTTTGACTTTACACCTACAGGATTACAAGATAGTAAAGATGCTATCATTGCATTACTTAAAGAGATGTATAATAATACAGACTCTTTAAAAGTTAATGGTGATGGTTGGAACAATCCATATTATGAAATCACAGGTATTGATAGTGAAGGAAATCCTATAAATAGAGAATGGCCTAACTACCAAACTTATTTGTTATCAGATAAAGCTCCTGGTGCTGATGGTAAATTAACTGTAACTAGAGAGAATAAAGAACTTCCATTAGCTACACAATTTAGACCTATTACAGAAAGTCAACCTACTAATAGAGATGGAATCTATTTCACATTGAATAGTACAGGTAGAACATATGTTAAACCAGAACCAGCTGTAGTTGCTGTTCAACCAGTTGTATCACAAGCTAAGTCTACAGCTAAAGAAGAATTTGTATTTGATGGTATTACAACTAATACAATTAACAATCCTGATTTAGGAGATATTGTATTCACTGTAGATGAAGAAGGTAATGTAGGACTTGATTTAGAAGCTTCTGCAGATGCTATTCTTGAATTAGCAAAGAAAAAGACTGCTGTTGGAAAATCAGATGAGGAAGCTCAAAACTGGGCAGTTAGTAACTTAATAAAAGCTGTTGAGAATAAAATTAATAAACCTGCAGCTACACAAACTGCTACAGAACCTGCACCTGTAGCTAAACCAACTGCTGCAGTGAGTGATCAAGTTGTTAATTTTGATGATGCCACTCCTAATATATTAGAAACTGATTATGGAACAGTTATGTACTTTGCTAATGAACAAGGTGAAGTGGATATCAATCTAGATGAGTCTGCAGATGCTATTATTAACTTAGCTGAACAAAAGAAAGTAGATCATAACAAAGCAGCTAACATTTTAATTAAAGCTATTGAAAAGAAAATAGCTCCACAACTTGTACAACAACAAGTTCCAAATCTTCCTCCAGTTGCTGATCCAGCTCCTGTAGTAGAAGCAGAAGTTTCTGATATAGAAGCTAAAGAAGAAATAATTTCTGAACAAACAACAAACGATGATGATGATGTTAGTTGGAATGAACCTGTTAAACCTACATCAAGTGGATCTAGAAAACTATATAGATTAGCTATTAGAAACAAAATGCAAGATATTGTTCCAGAGAACTGGAAACAAGTGGAAGCTTTTATTAAGAAAGTGATGCCAAATGTTCCTATATACAGAGTTAAGAATATTATTGGTGCTACTAATGGTAGACAAGCTTGGGGTATGTTTCATCAAGGTGCTATCTATATATATGAGAATGCTGAAATAGGTACTGCTTACCATGAGGTATTTGAAGCTGTATGGAAAATGTTTGCTGGTGCTGAAGAGAAACAAGCTATTTTCAAAGAGTTCAGAAATAGAAAAGGAAGTTTCTATGATGTATTTCAAGATAGAGAAATAAATTATGCTGATGCTACTAATGAAGAAGTTAAAGAAAAGCTTGCTGAGGAATTCAGAGATGCTGTTCTTGCTGATAAGTTAGGTAAACCATTAGCATCAAAAGGAATGATTGGTAAATTGTTCTCTGAATTAATTGACTTTATTAAAGGTTTCTTTACAGGAGAAAAAGCTCAAACAAATACAAAAGAGTTATTTGCTAAGATAGGTAATGGATTCTATTCACAATACAATCCATTTGAAACAAAACTATCTTATGCTAATAAAGGAATACAAGAAATAGAATCTGCTGAAGGTGATGAAACATCTGAGTTCAGATTGAAAGTGAAAAATATCCCTGCTACACAATTGCATGATATTATTCAACACATGACATATAGTACATTATCTTATCTATCTCAAACAAATCAAAGTCTTTTTGAAGTGGAGAAACCTAAGAAAAGTGATTTGTATGCTAGACTTAGAAAAGAGATTTTAAGAAACTGTGTTCTTGAACTTAGAGCTCAATTAGTTAATGATAAAAAAATATCAGAAGAAGAAAGAACTGCACAAGAAAATAAATTAAAAGATCTTTTTGATAAGATTAAAGAAGAGTGGCCTGCTATTGTTGAGAAACATGAAGAGCATCTTAAATCTTATGCTATTGAGTTTGATGAGAACGATGAGCTTAATATAAACGATGAAGATAATTCTGGTAAATCAGATTACATGGATGCTAGAAAGATTGATTCTTTTAGAAAAGCAAATCGTGTAGTAAAACTTTTATTAGCTACACTTCCTAAAACTAAAATAGTTAGTGGTGAAGTGATTCCTGATATCTCTACAATAGGTGGTGTTGTATTAATGCCTGCAGATCAAGCATTTGTTACATTAATGAATGCATTGCATGATTCTGTAAATGTTGATGAGATGTTTGATAGACTTAGAACAATGGCTAAAGCTAATCCAAACTTTGAAGTTTTATACAAACGTTTGACAGGAGGAAGGTCTATTAAAGAAAAAATTAATTGGGATTCATTAAAACAACATGATCTTCAATTGATTACAGCTTTCTGGAACTCAATGAAGAAACAGAATGCAGATGTTGTTACAGTGTTTGTTCTTCCTTCAGGTGAAATAGTTATTGGTAATTCTGTATTAAGTGGAGCTGCTAGACAAGCTAAACGTGAGATGATTAATAACATCATTGAAGCAACTAGAACAGATAACAATGATTATTTATTCTATAACACTAAAACGCAAAAATACAATCCTAAAACAATCACTAAAAACATTAAATTTAATTCAGGTCAATTAGATCAATATCTTGCATTCTTACAAGGTATGGGAATAAACTTTACTATAGGAGATTCTAAAAAACCAATGACAGGAGATCAAATTAAAAATAGTTTAAATTCTGATCAACTTAGAATGTTTAGAAAAGCTGTAGAAGGAATTCAAAAAAGTTTAGCTGGATTAGAAGATGTTGCTACACTTAGTGCTAAAACATTGGATATAGTTAAACGTCTTACTCAATTAGGAACTATAAAAGCTATTCTTGAAAACCCTGATTTTGAAAGTACATATTTCAATATCAATGGAGAGCGTACACAATCATTTATTGGAACTAATGCTATTAGTTCTATTCATGATGTACTTTCTAAATTGACTAACATTAGACAGTTAAGTGATGCAACTAAAGGATTTTCTTCATACAAATATTTATTAACAGACGTATTTACTAAAGATAGTAGTGTGATGTTAAGTAAAATGTTTGACTTAGCAGAAGATGGTGATGGTGGACGTATTGCTGGTACAGAAGATCTTATGAAACCTGTATTCATTGATGGAACAGTTAATGAACAAACTGGTGTTAAGAAAGAGAGTTCTAAGCTTTCTGCTAAACAAAGATTCTTACAAGCAATCAATCTTAATCTAGGAGGTATATATGAAAACCTTGTACCAGGAGATGCTTCTATTGAGCATGCTATTAAGATGCATAATGAAGATGATCCATTTGTTACAGAGGAAGCATTTAAAAATGGTAAGCACTTAGAGATTTTTAGAAAATATTTCATGGCTGAAGTGGCACTTGCTAGAGATGGAAGAAAAGTTGTTGGTGATAGAAAATCAACAGACTTACGTTTCTTCAAATCTATTCTAGGAGATACATTGCATAATCAGATTATGTCTAAATCTAATTCTAAAAAATCTGCAGAGAAGTTATATGAAGATAATAAGAAAGAAATAAACGCTGCTGTTAATAGTTTTATAGCTGAAGATGCATCAACTACAGATAAAGTACTTAGAGGATTTGGTGCTGTATATACCACTGCTGAGGGAGTAGAAACTGAAGGAGTGGCATTTTCTGAAGATGATGTTTTATCAAAAGAAGGATATGAGAACAAGTTGAAATTGTTATCTACTAACTATATGATAGCTAACATTGAGATGCATAAACTTGTTTATTCAGATCCTTACCAATACAACGATGAGTTGAAACGTATTAAAAACTTTAACTCACCTAGACAAGCATTATTATACGGTTCTAATAAAGTTAATGCTGCATTAAATGAACAATACAATAAAGGATTTGATCCTGAAGATATAGGATATACAGATATGAACATAAATCATTTTGTATCTACAGTGATCGATGATGTATTCTCTACTGCAGACTTTGAAGAATACATGAAAGCATATGAAGAAACAGATGGTGGTGGATTGATTTCATTGAAAGCAACTCGTATATTCCTTCTTCGTACAGGTCAATGGAATGATTCTAAAGAGAAACAATACAGATATGATGTTGCATATGAGAAAGTTGTTAAAGGTGAAGGCTTAACAGAAGCAGAGAAAAAGGCACAAGGACTTGTTCTTACAGATGAAGAGAAAGCATTTAACATTAAAAAAACAACTAATTCATCTGGTGAAGTTAGATATGTAGGAAAAAATCCTAATGTAAGAAGTCTTTATACTGCTATTAAACCTATTGTATCAGGAAATAAAGTGGATGGACAAAACTACAATGATGTTGTATTAGATAAATTCGCTTTGGTTCCATTATCATTTAGAATAATGCATGAATTAAATCCTGATTCAAATGCAATCAAGATGTATAATAAAATGCAAAGAGAGAATACAGATTATGCTGTATATGCATCAGGTAGAAAAGTGGGAATTGGTGAAGTTACTCCTCTTTATCTTCCTTCAGGAGAATTTAATGAAGCTTCTTTTGCAGAAATAAATAATATTCCATTCTCTATTATGGGATTACAAACTGAGGTGCCTTCTAAAGATAATCCAATAGTAACTCAAGGATCTCAAATTACAAAACTTGTAACCATGGATTTCATGGATGCTGGTGTACCAATTGACTTTGAATTAAAAGATAAAAAAGGAAATATTATTGAAGATATCAATGAACGTTTTGTTGCATGGAATGATCTTACAACAGAAGTAGCAAAAGAAAAAGCTTCTCCATTATACAAAGAGATAACAAATAATCAAAAACTTCTTGAAGCTAAGATAGAACAAGGATATAAAACTCTATTAAAAAAACTTGGTATTACACAAGGAGTTGATAAAAATGGTAAAGCTACATTCACTATATTAGATAAAGACAAACTAATCAAAACATTAAGTGATGAGATATTGAAGAGAGAAGTGAATAACAATATCACTGATGCTCTTGAAGGATTTAAATCTGGTGATGTTGTATTAGAAGCTACTCCTGCATACCAACAAATTAGAAACATTCTTTATTCTATTGCTGATAAGAATGTTGTATCTCCTAAGATATCTGGAGGTATGAAGGTACAGATTCCTTCTACACTTCTTGAGTCTAATCGTGTTAAAGGAAAAGAATTTAAAGACAAAAAAGGAAATGTTAAATACAGTTATACATCTGACATACTTAAGTTTTATAAAAATGCAGATGGTGAGCGTGTATGTGAGATAATGATATCTAGATGGTTTGATAATGCTCAAACTAAAAACATGTCAGATAAAGAGCTTCTTGACTATCTAAACACTACAGATGAAGGTAAAGCTATATTAGCTGGTATTGGATATCGTATTCCTACACAGAAACAAAACTCTATTGATAGCTTTGTTATCAAACAATTCTTACCAAAAGACTTTGGTGATAACGTTGTTGTTCCTTCAGCTTTAGTTAAGAAGGTGGGATCGGATTTTGATATTGATAAATTATCAATCTACTTAAAGAATGTATATTCTGATGCTGCAGGAAAATTAAGAATGGTTCCTTTCTTAGGATATGGTCAACAAGCTATTGATAAATTCAAAGCTATGGCTATTGAAAATAATAATGCAGAAATCTACAGACAAGCAAAATCTGTAAACTCATCTAAAGGTACTTATGAAATATTCCAAAATATTATAGATGGTACAGCTGATGATTACACTAGAAACAAATGGTTACCTATCATTGCTGATTGGTTCCCAGAACAAGTTCAAGATGGTTCATTAGATGCTGATGAAGTACAAACTCATTTACTAAGAACTATCCAAGAGAAACAAGGAAAATTAGATAAGCTTACAGATGAAGCATTAACTGAAATTTGGGCACAAGAGCAATCAGAGATATGGTATAAACAATCTCTTGAGAATGCATATATCCAATCATTACAAAACTTGGTTAGTCATGAGTCAAACTTTGAGAACTTAATCAAACCTAACTCTGCAGATGAGATGAAAGACTTATCTATAGAAATTAATAAAGAGATGGGTAATCCAGAGATTGACTATAGTAATGTAGGTAACATGTTAAGTAGAACATTTATGTCTTCTTTAAGACAAGCGTTTGTATCTGGTAAATATGCAATTGGTATTGCTGCTACTGGTCAAACTAATAATGCTGATAATCAACGTGTTGCAACATATATTGATCTTGATAAACTAAATGAAGTTGATCCTGTAGATAGAGAAGTATTAGGTGGTAATCCTAATTCAAATACATTTGCTACTGATCCAAATATTAACTTCGAAGAGTATAATACAATTACAGTTGATGGTAAAATAAGACCTACTCTATCATTAATTAAGAACAAAGCTGGTAAATATATATCTGATATCATTGGACAATTTATTGATGGATATGTGGATATCTCTAAAGGTCCATGGATCATGAGACTTGGTGCTACACAAAACGTAGCTTCCACTTGGTTATTTTTAATTAAAGTTGGTGTACCTGCAAATACTGTTGCGTATTTTATGAACCAACCTATCATTAGAGACTACTTAAAATCTTTAGATAATAAAGGATACTCATGGTTATTTAATGATGGTATAATGAATTCTACATTAGACTTATATGAACCAAACATCACTGCTTTAAAAAATACTAAAGTGTCTGGAATTCCATCAGAGACTGAGCTATTTAAAATGCTTAAGTATAATAAAGAAGGAATGAAAGAGAAGATGGATGATGTACAAAAACTACAACAACAATACATGTTGAAAGAGTTTATCAAGTATTCTAAAATGGGATCTCAATTGTTTGATGTAGTACAAGGATCTAACTTTGATACAGCTACAATCAATGACCCATATTTAGTATTCAAGAAAAGACTTCAATTAGAGAAAGCTAGAAAATCTATCATCTCTTCTGTAGATAAACTATTAAACAGTTCATTTAAAGGAGTTCTTAAGAACACTATATTTGATGTAAGAGATGCATTTGCTGAAATTCTTATATCTGATAAAGCTAATGTAAGATCTGTAATGGAAGAAGTGCTAACTCCTTATGTAAAACTAAGTGATAGAGAGTTTGTTAAAGTGAGTCAGAAAGCAGTGAATGATCTTTTTGACTGGGCTGTACAAACTAATAGAAGCATTAATGTTAATGTTGCAAACATATTATTAGGAACCAGTACAAAAGAAAGTGCTGCTCAACAGATCATTAACTTTAGAGATTCTATATTAGGAAATAAACATAAAGGAATTGCTCCTAAAACTGATCATCCATTATTCAATAACATCATTCTTAACTCTATTAAGATGGAAGCTGGTACTAAAGAAGGTAAAGCTGATAATCTATATATTGCAGGAAGAGATAATAAAGTGTATGATCAAAATCTTACTATATATGGATTTGAAGAATTGAAAAAGCATTTAGATAGTGAAGATAAAGATCTTTATGGAAAACTTGTAAGACTTGCTGTAATTCAATCAGGACTTACTAATTCTCCTATTGCTTTCACTAACCTTCTTCCTTATAATGATTTCAAAGAAATATACAATCAAACATTGTCTAATTTAGAAAATATGCCTAACTTAGCTGACTTCCAAAAGCTACGTGTTTTTGAAAGAAATAACTGGAATAATTATAACATCATTTCATTTATGAGAGCTAAGATGCTATTGAATAAATCTAATTATGGAAGAGGTGCTAACTTATATGATCCTAATCAGTATTTTACACCTGGACAATTGAAGAAAGCTATGACTAATGGTACTCTTCCAATGGTAATAGGTATTAGTCCTTTTGGTGATGGAAGAAATGATTTCATTACATATAGCTGGGAAGAAGATATTCCTTATGCAGAAAGAATGAAAAGAAAGAAAAATGGAGATTACTCTCACATACATAAAGTGTTATTACAAAAAGTGTATACAAAAGATGAGAAAGGTAATCCAATTCCATTGGTTGATGTAAGTGAAAAAAATGGAAAGGTGTATGTAAAACATATATTCAAAGCTATCAACGCATGGGGAGATTCATTCAGAGCTCAAGAGTATTATGATTATGAAAGATCATCTGTATTAGATAATGGATATGAGAAGGTAGAAAGAGTGACAGATGCTCAAGGTAAACAAATCAAATCAGGTGAAGTGAGTGATGATGATGTTGTAAAAATCTATCAAGGTATTTCTGAAGTGGTAGCTAAACCTACAGAAACAGTAAATGAAAAATCTGAAGGAGTAAAACTAAAAGATGGTAATATATACACTGCAGAACAATTAAACACAAAAATGCTTGTGTCTTTAGGATACACTACACAAGAAGCAGGAAAAATAATTAAAAATAATAAATGTTAATATGAGCTGTCCAAATACAAACTTACCAGAATGGAAATTATTAGTAGCATCTAGAGGAGAAGATGTTGCATATGCTTTATGGGATCTTTATGAAGGAAATGTTCCTGAATCAGAAAGTAAATTAGAAATTGTAAAGAGTGGATTAAAAGCTACAAACATTTTACAATCTCCTAAAGCTGATCAGTTCTTTGGTGCTGTAGCTAAAAACAAAATCTCTGGTGATTTCTTTTGGAGAAAGATGCAAGCTGATCTTGGTATTCCTAAAGATCAATTAGAGATATTAAAATCATTTGATACACAAGATAGAGGAGAACTTATTTCTTCTCTTCTTGCTAATTATAGTTTTGCTATTGAGATTAACACTGCTAAAAAAATACCTTTTAATGGACAAATATCTTTATCAGAATATAGTCCTGAATTAGATGCTCAATTTGATAATGATAATAAAGGTGAACCTACATCATACTATTCTAATCTAACAGTTCCAGGAGGAACTAATTATACAGAGAATGAAATAGCTACACCAGCTATTACACCAAGTATAAAAGGACATGCTCA
>Ga0214919_10000893_pt1 | contig 50492 bp, 47 predicted proteins | sample LL1503_MetaG_FD_177994 | JGI IMG/M metagenome (GOLD analysis project Ga0214919, IMG submission 177994) | Freshwater microbial communities from Lake Lanier, Atlanta, Georgia, United States - LL-1503 | ecosystem: Environmental > Aquatic > Freshwater > Lake | place: USA: Georgia | collected...
ATTGTAAAGCAAACGATTATGATGATGGTAGATATGATGGTAATTGTGGTAATTGTAATTGGTAGTTTGTCCCATTTTAAATCCTCAAGGGTGTAAACTTAATTTGAACTAACAAGGAATAGGAATTCCTATTACTTTTTTTATTCACTTAGAAACAGCAAGTAACTGGTAATTATAATAAGAATAAACGCGATTAAGTAGTGTATTAGGTGCGGGCCTCTTTTAAGGATGACGTCATTGGGTTTATGTCGGTTGTAAATGAGAATTCCTTGGCTGCAAACAGGACAACGTGGATTGTGTATTGACAATTTTGTTTTAAAAATGCACGCAGTATGGCATAAATGACCACAACTGTAACTGACAGAGTCAGAATCTAAGATTTCAGAAGAGCACTTGAAGCAAGACATTTTATAAGTTAAGTAATAGATATTTTATAAAGGCATTTTTGTTTATAAAACATTGATTCAATTTTTTTATTTTTTATTTTTAGATGAATATAAGATAAACTTACCTTCGTCTAGTTTTCTTAGACCTTTTAGATTTCTTAGATTTTCTAGATTTTTTAGATTTTCTAGACTTCTTTTGTTTTTTTTTAAGACCACGAGCAACAATAAAATTATTGTTTTCCATGTTATCAATTTCGTGGTCTACATTGAGTTCAAGGTCTTGTTGATACTTTTGAAAAAACGCAAGTGTATCATTTGATGCCTTTACAGTATCTCCATTTGCTCTTAATTTTAAATAAAGGTTGTAATACTGATGTAATGTTGGTTGCAAATCGGAGTCCTGGCTATTAATAAACTCTTTAAGTTCAACTTTCATATTTTATACAATATACTTTTATAAAAAATTTATTTTTTTATAAAAAAATTATAGTTCAAAAAAAATTGAAATTATTTTTCTTAAGGAAATTAAAGGTATAAATTATTCAAACCACTGTATTTTAAATACGGTACTTTATTATTATAACAATTATCTCAGCTATTATTACTGCTTACGCTTAAACAATGGAGTTTATTAACACTAATTTAATTAAGTTGGAGTTAGAACTTAATTTGAAGAATATCAATACGGTCTTCGGATTTACTTCTTTAAGCGAAGCAAAAAGCGAAGCAAAAAGCGAAGCAAAAGAAGAAGCAAAAAGCGAAGCAAAAGAAGAAGCAAAGGTAGAAGCAACTGTACCACTAGTCCACTTACAAGAATCCAGAGGTTGGATTACCCAGGAAAAATTCACACCAAGAGTCGGACATAACTCGCATCCTCTTAACGGACCGACACACGAGAGCAATTGGCTTCTTCCGAAGGTGCCTGGTTTTGGTTCCCTTTGCGTCGGGTCCTATCCGGAGAGTCATAACGGATATCTAGCCCAACTACTTGCCGCTGGTTTAAACACGTTTGTGTGTTTGAATGACGAATATGGAACACAAGACAAGTACGGAGATTATTTTGAGCCATATGCTAGAAACAATGCAAGAATTCCTGCCAACCGTTTCATTCACAAGAAAATCAAGGATATGAAAACTGGCGACGATGGTGACCTTTTAGAAGTTGCTGTAGAAGTCGTTAAGCGTATCAAGAACGGTGAACATGTCTACTTACACTGCGCTGGAGGCCACGGCAGAACGGGTGGCTATGCGGCAATCATACTTCATAAGTTGTATCCGCAGTTAACTTCATCCGAGATTTTTGAGTACATTCAATTCGCACACGACCAGAGAGACGGCCACACTTGTGGTACAAGTAAATGGAACAAACAGATGCTAATGGACCCCTGGGCACATCATTTCAGACCAGGTCAGGTCCCAAGTCCGCAGACGCTAGACCAGCGCAATCAGGTAAGGTCTCTTTTAAGAGAGCAACTATTTAGATAATTTACATTGAAAACATTTTATAAAAAAATATAAAAAATTATAAAAAATGTATAAAATAAAAAAATTGAAATAAAAAAGTAATCAAAAAAGTAATTTATAAATATAAACAATCAACAACACAAGTAATTATATAAAAATGAGAGGAGGTTTTGCGTCGCATACAAAGACAGGCAGAAAAATGCAATATGGTGCCGCGGTTGGCGCCGCAATGGCCCGAGGAACAAGTAGTAGCGAAGAACTCGGAACTTGCGGCTATATGTTATACATTGTACTTATATTATTATTAGTAGACCAAATAACTAAAGCCGCTAATAAATACCAGGCACAATAAATAGTCAGCGATTATAATCGCTTCGGACGCACCAAAAAAACAAATAGGTAGGGTGCGACGGATATGTGCGTAAAATTGTAGGTGAACAGTCGCTTGCGCTTGGAGGGGCACATATCAGGGGACAATTGGCGACTAATATTAATTTTAATAGGCGCGGCTATCTAAAAGATGGCGGTGTTTGACTATTAAAATAAAAAACGGGGACAATGGGCGATTTTATTAAAATTATTGTAATAAATTTTAATGATAATTAACATAATGCTTCATTTAAACTTATGAAAATAAACAAATGATAATTAAAATAATGCTTCATTAAAATTTATGAAAATAATTACCAAACTATGACAATACCAACGGGTTCCGTTTGAGTCAGAGCCAAGGACGGTCTGCTTAAGGCAAAAGGCACACTTGAGGTTTAAATGCTAACCAGTACGGGTTAAAAAACGGTACATTGATGGAGTGTTATAAAAAAGTGGAAAATCAAGTCCAATCGTTTATAACACCAAACCCCTAAAAATTTCTAATCTTTTAATAATCGAATAACCTTCGGGAAAATATACGATAATAACGTATTTTTTCCCGAATGGGGTATATTTTTTTTCTTGAAAATATGGTCAAGAGTAAACCATCCAATGACAAAACTGTTTACACAGTTTCATTTTTTTTATTTCGTAAATAATAAAAAAAATTGAAATATTTTTTATTTACGAAATTTTTGGTATATATTTTTTAAACACTAGTTATAAACTATTACTATTATTACTATTATTACTATTAATTTACAAAATGTCACAAATTTCTAATAAACGATACGAAGAGACTTTGGCGACCAATGATACCATTACTTTCACAAGTAGCACCGGTGACAAATGGGTCGGAGAGATTGTATATGACCCCGGATACGAATTCTCTTGTGACCATTGTGGAACTGAAATGGAAGAGACCGATGGGTATTCTATAAACGATGACCGTTATTGCAATACTTGCGCCTGCGAATTGGAGGAACAAGAAAACCTACAATTTACCATTGATGACTTAGCGATGCCCACATTGGAGAGCAGTCGCGAATTATTTTGCGAAGCCGACAAGTTCAATGATTTGTACGGAACGCACTATACACAAGAAAACTTAGAAAAATTTGATAAATATCATTTCCATTATAATCTTGAGACCAAAGACGCTATTGAATATATTCAGACTTGCCATTGTTGCGACGAACCACTAGACATATTTGCCGGCGAGTATTGTAGTGGAGGCTGCCACAACCACGTTGAAGAACTTGGCCTGCCTTGTTTCAGAGGCGCCGATTGTTTGATATGTAAAAATCAAACTATATGCCAATGTTGCGGTGTTGATAGATGGGATTTTGAAAGTCCCGCCGAATGGCCCAGTCCAATGTATTGTTCTGACAATTGTCTCAGCGCAGGCTACTTTCAAAATGACAATACCATCCCTGTGCCCGAATTTCTCCAAGAAGTGACCCAATTCAATGAAGAGTGTCAAACCGCATTCTGCCAATATAGTTTTAACAAACTTAAGTTGTATGCCGAGCAAATGAAGATGACCACTACCGAGGCCGTATATTATAGTCAACAATGTCATTGCTGTGGTTATTTCAATGAGCAGCGAACTGCTGAGGCCTTTCGTCCATATTGTTCAGAAAGATGTCGCGCTGCGATTGAAGACGACGGAGACCTCTGTCATCGCCTGGACCACAATGAACCTTGTTTAATTTGCGAGAACTCAGGTCGTAAATACGACGAATACAGCGCCCCTCCGGATTTTATAAGACCAATAAAAAATAAATGTTATCGTTGTCTTAAAGACTTCGCATATCCGCCATTTAAATATTGGTCAAATGAATATGTATGTGTTTATGAAGGTATGAACCAAGACCTAAGCATAGAAGCGTGTCACGACTGTTTCTGTAAGCATTCAAAACGTCTCTCGCAATTTGGTCAAAATTATCCAGTAAGGGACCTTCGTAGCCATCATCCTGTCATCTCCACTATCAGTGCGCTTAAAGAACTACACGTATATAACTTAATTGACGATTTACAGGTCTGGGCCGATTTGTCACAATATTTGCAATAAAATACTATATAAATATTATAAAAAGACTATTATAAAAAAGACTATTATAAAAAACACTGTATAAATATTATAAAAAACACTGTATAAATATTATAAAAAAGACTATAAAAAAACTATAAAAAAAGACTATAAAAAAAGACTATAAAAAAGACTATAAAAAACTATAAAAAAAGACTATAAAATACAAATAACTTAATAAATATAAACTTAATAAAAAAATAAAATGAAAAAGTTAAACTAAATTTTTTCATTTTTTTTAACTTTCTCTGAAAAAATAAAAAATTGAAATAAATTTATTTACAAACAAATGAATGTTGGAGGACGTGCCAGCCGATATTCCAGGGCACGATAGGTATATGCGAGGAAGGGGCATATATCAAACAACAAATTCGCGTTAAAATGGGTTGTGAGAGGCGACCAAGAGCTCCCGTCTGTGATTACACGGGGAGTGCTCTGGCACTAGTCACGGGTTTATGACGGCTGATTACGCCGAGGCAGGTTAAGCTGCTGGTTCCTAAAAAGAAAACGTAAAAACCACTTACCCCGGTCCGAAAGGGAGGACTATTTACCGTGTTGAGGGTGGCGTTCGCTGTTAAAGGCGAGTAATGATCCCCAGCAAAAAATTTACCCGTCGGCTTGCAAGTTGGCCGTGTGACGTACGTAACTGTCACAACTGATACATTCTGGATTAATCCTCTGTGTGTATCTTATAGTTATAAAGGATTAGTATTCAATCAACAAACGAACAGACTTTGGTCCCCGCGTCTATAAATGCCGACCCCAATACCATTTCTATTTCGCAAGAGATAGATAATGAAGAACAGTTATGGGTAGTAGAACCCGTATTAGAATACCCTGAATGGGATTACGAATGCTTTCATTGTGGAAAGGAAATGGAAGAGCATGAAGGATATTTAAGAGATGGAGAGTGCTATTGTGATTCTTGCGCTTATGATTTGTTTGACCAACCAATGCCAAAGTCAAAATACACTGATGAAATGTGGGAGAATTTTCACAAAAAACAAGAGTTAGAACAACAAGAACTCGTATTTGAATGTTACGATTGTGGAGTAATAATTGGCGAGAAGGAAGGCTGTTTCAGTGATGGACAGCGTATTTGTGATATGTGTAATTATGAGCTGACAGTAAGTGAAAGACCGTCCACGTATTACTTTGATGAGAACAATGAGAAATTTGATAAGATGGCAGAAGCTAATATTGAAGCGGATACTGTCGCAAGATTAGAAGAAGATGTCTGGGAAGAACTAGCTAAGATTGTTCTACATGATAAAGAATTTGAACAAACGCCAGTAAAATCTATCATCCCTGATGACGCAATTGTTATAGACGATGACTACGTATACTGTAATACATATGACGAAGCAAAGGAAATGCTCAAACGTGCTAGTTTTAATAAAAATGAAGTTGTTCAGGACTTACCTCACGCATATATTGTTTCGCAAAATAATAGCAAGTTTTGGTTTAAACTCAGTAAAGATATAAAAGAACCTACCAAATTTATCATCTATGTGTATGCGTCTAAGGATGAAGTTGCCAAAAAATATATAAGGCGAATGTTGGAAGAGTGTATGTATCGTATAGATTATCTCATAAGTCCAGAGGACTATCAATCTGAATCAGATGACTGTGCTACTGAAGAAGATATGGCAAACTTCTATAGAGAACAAGAAGCAGATATCGCAAGATTAGAACAAAATGATATGGAACAAAATGATATAGATGTAGTGAATATGGGTAGCAACTATGAGACTTACTATACAAACAAGGCTCTTTGCGTTACGTGTGGTGAAATTAATTATGCTGAGCCAGTATGTGAAGTTGAAGGTCATTCAAGAATGGTATGCTGTGACTGTATTGAAATAGTCAACCATTGCGAAGAATGTAACAATCTTACACTAGATTATGTCTATGACAGTACAAATGATAACGGAGTTAATAGAGATTTGTGCTTTGACTGTAAATTCAAGACAAAGGAAAGAGAGCAGATGCCTTTGGCAGTCCACTTGTTGTTAAGAAGTAACATACAGTTTCTAAGTGATAAACAGTTTTATATTCTGACAGATTACGCAGAGCTAGCACAACTGACTATATTTGACGCATATCGTTACAAATCAAGGTGTCATTTCTATGATTGCGACCGAATGGTTGCACCAAGTGAGTGGAATGCCGAACAGTCACTACAGTTTTGCTGTAAGAGACACAATGAAATGTCTCAACTTATTGGGTGCCACTGCCAAAACGTAAATGATGGCACTGACTACGATGGTGAATATGAAGAAGCAACATGTAAAATGTGTTATAATTCTAATTACGAGACAAATATGATACCGCGAATCGCTCTTAAAAACAGCGACCTAGGCGTCAAGCCAATTGTCTCGGCAATCTGCGTCTTCAATGAAGGAATCAAAATGTCAAATGTCTTGGCTGAATCGTTGGTAGACCTCTGTGAGTATTTTATATAATATATACAATTTTGTAAATTAAACACTTATAAATAAATTCAATAAAAAAACAATTGTTATTTAAAACAATTGTTATAATCTTAAAGTTAATTAAATAAATAAATTTTTTATACAAACAATACAAACAATACAAACAATACAAACAATACAATATAACAATCAATACAATACATATTTTTTATCTTTTTTCAATATACATAACAATGCCCGTGGCGTTGTCAGAGTTCCAACCAAAATTCTTCTTAGCAAATGCCTGGTTTCTTAACATAAATGATTTGGTAATTCGTTCAGCTCCCCTCTCAGTATCTGTAGCGAGGGCATTCAAGCAACTCTTATCAAACATAAACTTACCAACGTGGTCATAAATCCAGTTATCCCATACACCATCGCTACATAATACGACAGCGACAGTTGCCTCTTCAGGATTCATTTGACTGAATATTGTCTCCAAATCTACAGACCGTATTTCGGGCTCGCAACTAACACCCCGGTAACTCAACGCATAATCACCTAGAGCGCGCGTAACAGACAAAGCGTCATTGCCATATTTATCGGTAACATAGGTCGCCTTTTCCTTGCGGACAGTCTTGTAATGGAAACCGAATGACCCATCCTCTGGTCTTACAGTTGGGACGCCTTCTGCCGAAATATCAAACACGTGCGGGCACATATGTTTTGGCTTTTCTTCATTATAAACGCACATTAATTCGGCAAATAATGGGTTCTCTTCGGAGCATTTAACTTTGCGCATCCTTATGTATTCTTGAGGATTTTCGGGGGAATGGTCGCCAGTTAGCTCAATATATGTTGAAGGTTCATCTAGACTATCAGTATTTGGCAAAACTGATGCGTTAAGTTCGTGCTTTAAATGCGATGGCTTCAAAACAGGCTTTTCGGAATACAAAATTCCAGTGCTGTCTCCAACATTTGCAATATACAGTTTGTTGTCCAAGAGAACAATCACGCTGAATGTGGTGCCGCTTTTTAAAGAAGTGAACGCGTGACTAGGCATACGTCGCTTCAAAATTTCGCCAGTTTCTATTTTCACTTCAACTTCAAATTTTTCTTTTGTTAGTTGTTCAATGAGACCAATCTTAATTTGGTCGTGAATATGAATAAATGCTCTATTTAAGAATTGGATAGGCTCAGTAAACAATTCATCCACGTTGTCTCTAATTAACTTTTGTAAAGAGGTTATTCCGATGGATGATGAGATTTCACCCTTGTCGCCATGTCCGTCGGCAACGCAAATTGCAAAACCTGATTTGTTAAGTGTTTCTGATTTAAACTTAAATGCGCAACAGGCGTCCTGATTGATTGAGCTGCCTCCAATGTCGGTATCCTTACCAAATTTAATTTTAATTCCGTTTTCAAGGGTAAAACTCGTTTTTTCAGGGAGCTGAAATACGGTTTCCGGTGCGCCGCCACTCGCGTTACTAGCCGCGTTATTAGCAGTAGCAGTAGCAGTAGCACTAGCAGTAGCAGTAGTAGTAGTATTCATTGTATCTTTAAAGTGAGGGGTATAATATTTTATACATTGATTATTCACAATACAAAGTATTTCAATTTTTTTTAAAAATTAAATTTAATAAAAAAATAAATTTTAATAAAATAAAAAATAAAAAAATTGAAATTAATTTACGTTATTTTGAAAAATGTATAAATAAATATCCATATCTTCTAATTATAAATTAGAAACTTTATATAAAACTTTATAATAAATTATTAATATGAGTTCCGAGAATAAAGACACCAGAGAGTGGCTTGAAGGCGAAGCTTACCAAGAGAAACAATTTGAAGATTATTTACGATTAAACCCTGTAGATGAACAAGAAGAAGAAGAATGTCCCCCGCTTGGTGTTGCCACCGCCGAAAATGTTGCCAGAGCTCGTATGATTCTAGGAACAATGGAACACTTAGAAACGGAACACTTAGTACACGAAAACACCAGATGTCGTTGCGACGACTCCGAGCCAATGGAATACATTACTTGCTGCCATTGTGGCTTTAAAGAATGCGAGATTTACAGCTTTCGTTACAAATCGTCACTCTACTGTAACAATTGCGCCTATGACGTATGTGGTATACTCATTGATAAGCCCAAGTATTCCTTCAATATAGACGACGAATTATACAAATTTAATAAAAAAAACGGAACTAAATTTGACAATGAGCAGCATGCCATATTTGTCCAGTTCCAAAAAAAATATGATTTGACCGTTGACGAGGCATTTGATTACATCCAAGGGTGCCATTGTTGCGCCGGCCAAATAAGGAATCTTGGCGACGAGTTTTGCTCTGATAAATGTGAGCAATATTTTGAATACGAATGTCCCGATTGTATTTACAAGCAGTGTGACTTGGTGTGTAAAATATGTATATATAACGACAGACGTGCTTCCTATGACGAAAGAAACGGTGGCTACGGAGGAAACGACGGTGGCTACTACCCAGAAGAAGAAAGAGCAGTAGAAGCAGTCGTTAATTGCTACAATTGTCAAGCAGAAACTTTATGCCGAGACCGAGTATATAATAATAATAAACAATGGCTTTGCGAGGAATGCGCATATGATTGTGACGAGAAGCTACTTGCCCCATATTCCGAAGAACAACGTGAGGAAATATATAAATACACGGAAAGGCACAATCTTACCATTGAGGAGGCGATTGATTATCAGACTCATTGTCATTGCTGCGGCAACGAAGTAACAAACCCCGTATTTGACGCAGATAACCACCAATACTGTAAGGAAAGATGTTTTGAATATTGCGAAGAATATAGGTACGAATGTTCTCGGGGCCAGGAATGTAGAGTATGCAACTTATGGGAATACCATAAGACCCGCAATAACATGTATGCCCAAATGTACGATTCAATTGACATGTCCGAATATAATGAGCCTGAGTAAACTCTATTGTAAAACCTTTATTATTATTATAAAAAACCTATTATATAAAACCTATTATAAAAAACCTATTATAAAAATCTATATTATTATTATTATTATTTATATACAACTTAACTTAATTTAAACTTAAATGTGTTTTTGAACACATTTTTTATTTCATTATTTTTCAAAAAAATTAATTAACAAAAAAATTGAAATATTTTTTTCTTGTGAAAAGAAAATTATATATTTTATTTACCTTCTAGTTTCAAAACTTATTACTTATTACGAATTACTTATTATTTAAAGAAAATGATTGGAATCCAAGAAGAAAGAGCGAGCACACACATTTCAAGCGTTGATGTTAATTTCAGCTCAAAAAAGGCCTTACAACAACTTATTAATACTACATTGACCCGATGGAATTGTATCAGGGGTCCGATTGAATGGAATGAGCACATATATTACGACGATGCTGTAGCCAAAAAAACAGATAGGCTAGCTAATGACTTATACTTGTTTGAAGTGGAGACAAAGGGAGTAAGTCTTTACAGCGTATCAATGTCTGTAGTTGGACGATACAAACGAGGCGGAAATTTAATAGATTTCTTTGAGGAACTAATGGATTCATTGGAAGTCCAGTTATTACACCCGGACCAAGAATTTGCCGAAATGTCCGATTGTTACGAGCTCCAACCCAATTTGGAAGAAGAGGACTTGGATTTAGAGGACTTGGATTTAGAAGACTTGGATTTAGAGGACTTGGATGAAGAAGAGGACTTGGATTTAGAGGACTTGGATTTAGAGGACTTGGATGAAGAAGAGGACTTGGATGAAGAAGAGGACTTGGATGAAGAAGAGGACTTGGATGAAGAAGAGGACTTAGAAATTCCATTAAAAGATATGACCGACGTCCAAATAGATGAATATGTTGAATCACTTGGTCGTTGCCCACGAGACGAGATAGATGAGTGGGCTTTAAATTACGAAGGCGGTCCTATTCTCAGATATTCTTATGTCAAGTTTTTAGGCCCGGTAACCGGAGAAACTGTTAAGGACATTACAATTAACAGCGCCATTTTTAAAAATGCGACTCTTAAAAACTGCCGCTTCTCCAAGGTGACATTCTATGAGTGTGATTTTACGGATGTAAAAATAAAAAACACAAAATTTAAAAAATGCACATTCTTTGATTGCGAATTGCCGGACTATGTAAAGCTGGATGATAACTGTTTGGTTTCTAATATGTAGATGTAGGAGTAATTATTTGTATAATGTTTATTGTTATTGTTATTATTATTGTTATTGTATGTTTTATAAAAATTTAATTAATATAAAAATAAAAAGGGACTTTTAACCCTTTTTTATTTTTTTAAAAAAGATAAAAATAAAAAGGTGTAAAAAAATTGAAAAACTGTTTTATCTTAGGAATTTACAGTATTACTATCAAAACCCCCTTTTCGTTTATAAAAACCATGTCTGAATTTATTACTTCTATTTCTAGCACATTAGAATTAGAAGATTATTCCGTTGATTTATTGCCCGCCTTTATTACTGAATCAGGCCACTTCAAAACTTGGCGTGATTTGTTTCCAGAAGAAACAGTATTTCCATTTTTAAAGAGTAAGATGGTAGACACACTTGAACTTCATTCACTGGAAGATTTTAAGAAACTTATTGAAGCCGATGCTATGTTTCATTTTGGTCCCGATGTTCAAAAACAAATATTAAAAAATATGTATAATTTCTGGTTAGACAACTCCGAATCATCTCAATTGGAAATGCCAATTAAGGACTTCTCTCATTTTGGAAACCAAGTTAAGGCGCTATTTTCGGATTCCGAGTCAATTTTACCAGTTAGATGCTTTCAATCTAATTATGTAGAGCTCTTTGACTATTTATTAGAGAGAGATGGATTACACAGGCTTGATAGTGGCCGGTTTCCAGACTATACGTTACCATATTATGGCGTAACCAATAATCACATTGAAATTACAAGACGAGGTCTTGAAGCCGGTCTTTCGGTATCAAAAGACGTGCTTGACGCCGCCATAAAACAGAAGAATTTGGAGATGTTTAATTTGCTGCGTGAACATAAGGTTAAATTCACTGCCAAAACGCTTGAAATGGCAGCTAAATTAGGACTGCCGGAAATGTATGAATACTTCTTGAGGTGTGCCATTAACAATGATATGTTTAAGAATTATGTATTTAAGACAATACATAATAAGGCCAATCTTGAATACTTGTTACTAAGAAGTGGCACCGACATGACCAGCATAAATGGCACCGAATTATTAGAGGAGTGTATAAGTGAAACGTGTGGCGCGGAAATAGTGCAAATGGTTAACGCATATTTTACTAAGCCAGACGACACTAAAACATTACTGGAGACAATGTGCCAGTTCCGCCCAGGCTCGCGACATATTAAAAAACAGGTTGTATATAACGATGACCTTGAATTGTTTGTCTATTTACAAAGCAATGGTTTCTTGATTAACGAGCATCTAATTGATTATGCGATAGAAAATAAGACGCGCAAGTTGACCCCGGGGTTCCTAAAAAGACAGCTAGCTTTACAACAAATAAAAGAACTAGAGAAAGGGCTAGAAAAGGAGAAGGAGTAAAACCCCTGTATAATATAAAATGTATAATATAAAATGTATAAATGAATATAAAATGTATAAATGAATAATAAATGAATATAATGAATTTTAGTATGATAATTAATTTAATTAATAAATAATTAATAAAAAATTGATTTTTTATTGGTAAATATTTCAAATTATATAAATATATCATATATAATGTCCGATTTTACCGATGTCTTAGTAACTAATAATTCTCTAGATTTTACCGAATATCTCATTGAATCACTTCCTGACCATATAATAACATCTACACATTTTACCAATTGGCGCATATTATTTCCAGATGAGACAACATTCTTATTTGATAGAAGAGCAATGATTGACAATTTTAACATACATTCACAAACCGATTTGGATGAAATTATAAACGCGGATTGCGTCCTCGGGTTCACAGCGACCCATCGTATTCAAATTCTTAAAAATATAGAAGAATACTGGCTCTACAACCCCAACTCGTCACCCATTTTATTGCCTGAAAAAGACAAATCGTTCTTCGCAAATCAGGTTCGCACGCTTATAAAAAAAGACAATGAAACCGCGCTCGTAACTTGTATGGTAAATGGATATACTGAATTATTTGATTACATTTATGATAGAGATAATGGCTATATTAATAAGGACGGAAAATTAGATACAGGGGTGCTTCTTCATTATGCGGTTTCAAATGGACATATTGAAATGATAAATCGTTGTATTACAATTGGCTTACCAATTACAACAAATTTAATATATGCAGCAATTGATAATGGTGACCCAGATATATTTAGGATGCTATTTATTAAAAATGATAGGTTAATTAATTATGCACGTGACGATATTATTTGCGAGCAAGCATCACTAGATATATTTAAGATATTTTTGGAATATTATATTAATAATGAAAAGGACCCGGCAAACTTAGCAATTCATGCAATTAAAAACATAAATAATTTAAAAGAGTTACTAGTTAATTATAGCCATTTATTTAAACAAAATATTGACAGCAATTATCTTTATGAGTTATTTAGAAAATGTCTTGTAAACTCAGTAAGTATAGAAGTTTTCCTGTTTATTGAAGCACATTTTGGTGTTACTTTAAAGGAATTAAGGGAATTAATTAATAATAGCAATAATAGCAATAATAGCAATAATAACTACAGTGGCAATAAATACGATTTAATTGAGATTGGAAATGATGTTATATTAAGTGAAAATTTAGAGGTATTTAACTATTTACGTGAAAGCGGGTTATTAGTAGATGAAACCAATTTAACAACAGCAATTCGCTACCGAAACCATCGGATTACACCAGGTCTGATTCGCAAGCATCTTGCGTTAGATGACGAACAGTCTTAAAGACGCTTCCAAATAAAGTCAAAATAACAATAAAATATAAAAATAAAATTAATATGTTTTTTTGTTTTTATTTATTGGTAAAAAAATTGAAATATATTTTTTGATGTATTGTAGATGTATAATTTTTAATATAATATTTGTTATAAACATACAGTTAAGATATAGATAGTAATAAAGTTAAGATGAGTGCCTCTGATAGTCTTTTGATTAAGAAGGAGGAGGAGGAGAAAAAGAAGGTTGTTAAGAGGAGGGTTGTAAAGAAGGTTTTAAAAGAAGAGGTTTTAAAGGAAGAGAAAAAGGAAATTGTTAAAGAAGAAAAAAAGAGAGGTGAAGTTTACATCGCTTCAATGAACTTAAGAGGAGCCAGGGGGGTTAAGTTGGACCCCGAGTCGCTTAACTTAAATGTCACGAGTGCCCAGGCGAAGTTAAGTTTAGATAGGAGGGATTTTAGTCCTATGACTCCTATTGAGGGAGGATATAAGGGTTATTGGAATTTTGAAAGTAGGTGGCAATCTGGAAAGATATTTGAAGGATTAGATGAGAAGGTGGTTAAGGACTGGTGGAAGGCTCAAACGGAACCTAAGAGGAGGTATCCTAAGGGTAAGGGAAAGAGGGTACTTTGTGCTCGTTTTGAGGGGTATGAGGATAAAGGTGATATGGATTATATTAGTAGTAGAAAGGAGGTGTATTGTAAGGAGTATTATGATTTGATTAAGGATAGAGAGAGGGTTTTATATTGGAAGAGGATGTTGGATGAAGGTGAAAATATAACTATATTTGACTTTGATGGTCCTAGGAATGAAGATAAGAGTGTGACTTGTTTGAAGTTGACTGAAGATTTAATAAAGGAAAAAATAAATGATTTGAGTGTTCCGTTTGGACATTGTTACGTTGTGGGGATGCTTCTGTCTGGGATGGACTTAAGTGTATTGGGTTAAAATTATAGATTATATAGTAGATTGTATATTTTGTAGATTATTATAAGAATTGTTTGTTTATTTAAAAATTAATTAATTAAAATGAAGGGGGTTTCCTTTTTTCATGGGAAGTATATTATATAAAACCTATTAAAGACTTTTTTATAATTACTTTTATAACTAAGTTTAAAAATGTCTGAAAATATTATTGTATCGCCATCCGTTTTTCACGGGAAACTGAATGAATATATTATAGAATCACCAGGTCGTATGTATATATTTGAAATTACCAAGTTGTGCGGCTATAGCACCTTTATATTTATTTATAAAGATGAGACTATGTTGGACTTGTATAATCGTGTGTCGCATCATTTTGGATGCAAGGATATACAGGGGCTTTATATTGATAGCTACTTACACAAGAATTCAAATACAAATGACGACAATAAAAACAGTTCTCATAATCATAACCAGATTTGTAATCATACAAAGATTGACAAGTTAATTCCAGTACCAATATCAAGCCTGGTAACTATAAGAGAATTTGTATTTAATAACACAGCAAAGGAGCCACGAAATATGGAACCAATATATTCTATTCCGTTTCCAGTAGTGTATCGTATTTATTTAGACGACGGTCATTGCCATTGTGGATTATAAATAAATGTTATAATAAAGTAATAATAAATGTTATAATAAATGTTATAATAAAGTAATAATAACAGAAAATAATTTAGATTTATTTTGTATATAACTATACAAGATGAATAAAAAAAACGGACCACCTATATGCCCAAAGTCTGGGATAAAAATCCACGAAACACCGAATCAAAATCAAGGTTATACCCAGGGTAATACCCAAAGTAATCAGACCCAAAGCCAAGGTAAAAATATAAGCTTCCATAAAACGACATTATCTGAGCTTGACTTGAATATAGACAATTACACATTAGATGACTTGTATAATTTATTTAATATTTCATTTTTAGACGAGTCCTCTTTAAAAACAGCAAAACAAATCGTTTTAAAAATGCATCCAGACAAGTCACAACTGGATTCCAAATATTTTCTCTTTTTTTCAAAAGCTTATAAACGTGTTTATAGTATTTATGAATTTCAAAATAAGTCCGAAAAGAAGAATGAACGAGATTTGAAAAAGGACTATTTTGAAGACAGTAATAAAACAGTTTTAGACACAATGTTTGCAACAAAAAAAGAATTAAAGGACCCTAATAATTTCAACAGTTGGTTTAATGAAAAGTTTGAAAAACACAAGTTAGAAGATGATGATACTAACAAAGGTTATGGTGACTGGTTAAAAACCGATGAAGGTATTTATGGAAATAATGATAATGTAACGCAGTCCAATATGAATGAAGCATTTGAGCTCCAAAAAAAACAAATACAAGCACTCACTGTATACAATGGTATCAATGATACATATGCCGCATTTAGTGGCGGTGGGTCACTCCTTGGCGACCAATCTAGCAATTTCAGCGGCTCATCTGCCGGGTTAGGTTTTACTGATTTGAGACAGGCGCATATTGAAACTATTATTCCAATTACTCAAGATGATTATGAAAAAATACCCAAATACAAGAATCTGAATGAATACAAGACAAATAGAGACCGAGTAGATATAACGCCAATATCTAAGGTAGAGGCAGAGCGAATATTACATCAGAACAAGAATAATTTGGACCAGGAATCGGCAGCCCTAGCATATAAATATGCAAAAGAAGCGGAAAAGGCAAAGGCGAAACAACGGTCATTCTGGGGCGATATTAAGCAACTATTATAAGTTCTATTGTTCTATTTTAGTGAATAATCTCATCCATGTATTCCTGTAAATCAAGCAGCGAATCATCCAGTTGATTATAGATTAATAATTCTTGAAACATAATAATTGGCATAATAATCGTCCATTTTTGTATTATAAATTTGATTGACTCATTAAAAGTAGAATTATAACAATTACAACCATTAATTGTTGTATCATAAATAGATGCGCCTCTTTCCATTAATAATGTAATGGCTTCTTTTTGAGAATGTAAAGCCGCATATAAAATTGCAGTAGCCCCATTATATATATTTTTCTCATGAATGTCCGCGCCATTGGATAGCAATACTTCAATTACATCTACATGATTGTAGATAGATGCTTTCATTAACAATGTTAAACTGTTATTATCAGTGTCATTTATATTCGCTCCTTTAGCCAAAAGGAGAGAAACTATTTTGGGGTTTCCAACGTCACACGCAATTACAATAGGAGTAGAAGAGCGAATATAATAACAACAATCGGTTTCAAGTTCAGGCACTTCATTGTCCGTTTTATTTAAATAAACCTCTTCGGTCTCTAAAATATGAGCACATTTTTCTTCATCATTGCTTTTAATTGCCTGAATAAGGTAAGCAGTAGCTTTTAAATTTTCAATTGTATTATCCATTATATTATATATTATACAATAATAGTATTTTATATATTAACTTTCAATTTTTACTTATATTTAGGATGTCATTTGCTTATATATTAGATACAAGATACAAGACAAAATGTATTTTAAACTAGTATAAAGCTATCAGTTTATTAATAGTAATAAATATTTAACACAATGTCTTTGAACATGAATATGAACCCTTTAAATAATAATGATTATTTTGGCAATGGAGAATTTGAATTCACAAATGAATGGTCAAGACCATATTTTAAAAGCGCACATCAGGCAATCAGTCGTTGTGAATTGTGGAACTGGCTCAAAAATTATGAACCAGACGATGACAAGGGGTTTATGTTTACCACAGGTGTTCCACAATTAGAACGTCTACGTAATGAACTAGCTAAGGACCCTGTAAATGACGGGCATTCTGGGTCTTCTTATGCTGTAACAATGCGCAACATGGAATATATTGCAAAGAATGGTTATGAGGCATTCAAAACAAGGTTTAACAAATAAAACAGAATCATAAAATAGAATCATAAAACAAAGTAAAATAAAATATATTCAATATATAAATATGTTATCAGCATTAACCACAAGTTATTTATTTGGATTTATAATTCTTGTAGTATTTGGAATACTTTTTCAGAAATATCTAGAGAAAAAGGCAAGAAACATGAAACACAATAATTATAATGATGTGAAGCAATATTTATTAAACGAATCATCTTTAGCCAAGAGTAAAAAACCTATAATGTGGATTTATACGCCTTATGAATACAATTCGCGTGACTGGATAAGCTTCGGTTCCCGCAGTTCATACAACTTAAATCAGCCTTATCTTAACTTATGCGTCAAGAGTATTATCAAAAACTGCGACCAATCATTCACGATTTGTATTGTAGACGATAATTCGTTTGCCAAGTTGATACCCGGTTGGAATATTGATTTAAGCATAGTTAGCGACCCAATTGTTTCTTATATAAGACAAATGGCACTGGCCAAGTTGATATACAATTATGGCGGCATATCCGTGCCAATCTCGTTCCTATGTTTCAAGGATTTACTAGATATGTATCATCATGGAACACAAGATGACAAAATGTTTGTTTGTGAAAATGTAAATACAAATATTAGCTCAACAAATAACCGTTTTTATCCTGATGCCAGTTTTATTGGTGCCAAAAAGAATAATGAACAACTAAGGGAATTTATTGACTATATGCAGCGTCTAATTTCAGGCGATTATACAGCACAAATAGACTTTTTAGGTAATTTTGATAAGTGGGCAAATAAAAATGTAAACAATAAGCGTATTAATCTCATTGCTGGCACTGATGTTGGAACAAAAACAATAGATAATAAACCGGTGTTAGTTGATGATTTATTGGGAGAGGATTATATGAAATTATATGATGGTATGTATGGAATTTGGATACCGGCTACAGCAATTCTAAAACGCCGCAATTATGAGTGGTTTGCTAGATTAAGTAGCGAGCAAATATTCCAGAGTAAGTTCATTTTGGCGAAGTATTTTGTTTTAGCATTAGCGCCTTTTTCAAATAATGGCAATACAAAAATGAGTATAATAGAATCTCTTGCATCAGAAACAAATGACGAAAATAATGATAATAATAAGGATTGGTTTTCATTTTGGCAAGTTCCTAGTTCCACTACATTACCCGTATATGGGCCAAAACCATTGAATATTGGCGACAATGTGCCTCAGTTTAAATTTTAAGAAAGCAAATAAAAACGGAAACCAATTAAAAACAGAAAGCAATTAAAAACAGAAATAACAATAATAAAATAATAAACACAACATTTATTATTTTATATATATCTTATAAAAAGTGGTAAGATTATTTCCAATACCATTAAATATAATTAACACAGTAAATATAATCAAATCTAAATATGGTCTACAAAATTACATAATACATTTATATAAAGTAAATTTTACTGATAGAATTATTGGTTTTTTTGAAAAGGATAAAAAGGATAAACAGGAGGAAAATGAGAGAATTCAAAACGTGTTTATTATTTTATGGCAGAATGAATGTGACCCGAATCCACATCAACAAATTCAAAACTTGAAATTTTATTATTTAAAAAACATTAAAAGTATTGAAATATTACAATCAGGGCAACTGGACAAACACAATTTTGAGTTTTTTACACCTACAAGTGCTAACCGATATGTATACAATTTAAATACACATTTATTCAAGGAATATGAAATATTATGTGGTAAATTATATATTATGAGCACCAATTCAAACACTGAAATGGTATATTATAAGGATGAATAATTATAATTTAAAAATAATAAAAAAATATAATATTTAAAAATGATTTAAACGCATTTAGTGTTTAATATATATAACACAATGACCATTGAAACCCTAGACACGAATTTTAACCAAGATACCATTTATTTAAATGAGGAGTCTGAGCAGGATAGCTGCTTAGTTCTTTGTATTGAGGAGTTAGACGAGTCAAATGAAGAGATAACCGTTGACACCCGTGTTTTCATCAGTTACAATGAGTTATCTGGTGTATATGTAATTAATGGAAAGCGTGACGATATCTTTGGCAAAAAGGGCAGAAACAAGACCAACTTCCAGCCATTTATGTTTTGCGCCGAGTCATCCAACGACGTAATAGATTTTCTTAGTTTGACTCTTAATATCAATGGCAATTTCAGTTACACTTTATTTAACTATAATAATTTATCTTATGATATGAGTGAAAATACATATGAATTTATGCAAGAGAATATGGACAGCCGATATGAGATTGCTGCATATGATGGAATAGAATATAACAGAAAGAGATTTAGACAGCTAGTTCGGTTGACTAAGAATATGTATAATTAAACTTGTATCTCGTAAACAATGTCATAAATAGACTTGTCGTATTTTATTTGTGTTGTATATGTAATCTTGTTGAAATTACATATTTGGCGTATAATTGTATTAAATGACTTGTATGTCAACTTCCTATCAATATAATCGCGTTTAGAAATGTGATAATATGGTCTGCATTCTGTTAAAAATTTTGGGATACTTTCATTGAATATCCCTTTTTTATAAACACTATAATTTATTGTATATCCAGTATCTGTTTTGATGGCATTATCATCAAATAAATTCTTTAATAACTCATTTGGAACTGGATTTTTAAATATTTGTGATGGCATAATATATCTATAATAATTGTATAATATAAAATTATTATAAATGTTGAGTTACTCTAAATAAGAATTTGTTGTAAATTATTGGAAAATAGCGCCATTTCTATTTCATCCTCGTGAATATTATGAAACACAGTTATATACTTACAAATGAAAGGTATAATGTTATATTTTTGCTCCTCAGTTAATAGTTGAGTGATTTTAACAAAAACAAAATAATTGTCTAAAATATCCATCACAGAATAGCCTTTATCGTATACATTATACAGCAGTTTAATTGCCATATTTAATTGTCCTTCTTTTAAAAACTGCGTATACTCTTCAAACGTGGATAAACTGATATTTGAGCAGACATTGGTCGCCAGTTCTAATGTGACGGGGTCATTTAACAGTTTGAATTTTTCCATATAATTTATTAAAATTTTAGCTGTGTTATTACAAACATTCAATATAAAATCCTCGGCCTCGTCCGTAATTACAATATTTTCTAAACGTTTTATCTTATGCATTATTTTTATTAAGTTTTGTCGTTGTAGTGGTTTAATTTTGATAATGATAAGTCTAGATTGTAACGATTCAATTACTTTCTGTGAATTACTACACGACGAAATAAAGTGAACATTGTGACTATATTTGTCAATGCAATTACGAAACACTTGTTGACTCTGTTCATTAATAAAGTCTATATCATCCAACACAATAATTTTCTTTTTGCTCTTGATAGACGAACAAGTCTGACAAAATGTTTTTACATCATTGCGGTAAAAATTAATTCCCTGTTCCTTAAGACTATTTATGTGTAATATGTTATCGTTGTACTGACTCGGTTCTAAATCCTTATAATATTCACGAATCACAGCATTTAAGAATGCTGTTTTACCACTACCAATGTCACCAATAAATAACACATTAAGATTATTCATATTGATTAATGTGCTTAAAACATCCAACATTTCGTGGTCTGTTTCAAAGTCCTTGAAAAAGAAGGGTTGGTATTTATTTAAAAACAATTCTTTCATTTTATTTTGAATATAAATATATACGTTGATAAGTATTTAAGCTTATCTTTTATTATAATATTATTCAGAATGTCGGATGATTATTATCAGATTTTAGAATTGACTGAAACTGCTTCTAGCGAAGAAATAAAAAAGTCGTATCGCCGTTTGTCGTTGTTACATCACCCAGATAGAAATGGCAATAGTGTAGAATCTGTAGCAAAATTTCAGAAAATAAGTGACGCATATGAGACATTAGGTGATGCCGATAAGAAGCGTGATTATGATATGACTAGAAATAATCCGTTTGTCAAAATGATGGGTCAAAATCCATTTGGTCAGGGGCCTAATATGCATATGAATATGAATATGGGGCAAATGGATGATATATTAGCAGGACTATTTGGAATGAATATGGGGCAAGGTATGCCTCATTTTGCCCAGTTTGGCCAAGGCCCCCCATTTGGCCAAGGCCCCCCATTTGGCCAAAATATTCGCGTCTTTCATAATGGTATGCCTGTAAATTTAAATCAGAATCAAAAACCGCAGCCTATTACGGTGATAATTACAGTGCCGATTGATAAAATTTTAACCGGAACTACTGTTCCCATAGATACTGAGCGTTGGATAATGGAAAACGGCAACAAGGTATTTGAGCATGAAACTATCTATGTACCTGTTCCTAAAGGAATGGATGAAGGCGAGCTCATTATATTAAAAGACAAGGGTCATGTTTTAAATGAAAACTGCAAGGGAGATGTTAAGGTTGTTGTTAAAATAGAAAATAATACAGGGTTTCAGAGGCAAGGGTTGGACCTCTTTTTACAAAAAACTATTTCGGTAAAGGAAGCGCTATGTGGTTTCACATTTGAAATAAAATATATCACTGGAAAGACTTATACAATTAACAATAACGCCGGCAATATTATTCCCAATGGATACAAAAAGGTAATACCAAATATGGGATTCTCGCGTGACGAACATACTGGTAATATGATTATTATTTTTGATGTGAAGTTCCCTGAGAAGCTTTCGGACGCTACTATTGACGCGTTGAAAAATATTGAGTTTTAGATGTGTTTCTCAATAATTATTCCTTTTTCATTATACACCCAAATTTCATATAAGTAACCTAATGCCTTTGCTGCGTCTTGTTTAATAAATACATTTTTCATTTTTACAGTCCATGACGACTTAACTTCAATACATTTATTTTGAGCTTCTATAAAAATATCCACAAAATGTCGATGTTTTTGTTGATTAATATCATAATACCAAATTTCTGGAACATTTTTTACACCAGTAATTATATCATTTTCGTTTATTTCATAACTATTTATTAAATCATTTAGCGCATAGGGTTCATATCCTTGGACTTTATCTATTCTTCCAGACGGAAATTTATATTCTTTTAGCATAAAATTACTGCTGGTCATTTTGTGTGCTATATCAGGACGTTGAGCATTATATTCAACTCCATATTTGGTAAGACAATTTTCTATTTTTAATAATTTTATATCTTTACTCTTTGATATATGGTCAACGCCATATTTTTCCATAACAGTTTGCTTTATTTTGTTTTTTATATAATCTGAACTGCGAAAATTTAATGTCCCGTATTTATCTACAATTATTTGATTTTTTTCTTCAACTGTTAATATTTTTGGTGGATTTTCGTTATATTTATTAATATAATTTATACGAATTGTATCTTTTATTTTATTAATTATATCTATATTTTTAGCTACATTATCAACGCCATATTTTTGTAAAAATGTTTGTTTTTTTTTCTCCTTTACTTCTAAAGCTTGGTTGATAAATTCTACACCATATTTGTTGATAACCGTATTTTTATTTTTTTGTTGACCAGCAATTATTGTACATTTCTTACACGTAAATATTTTTGATTTATATAAAACATGAAACTTCTTATTAAAATTTTCATTACATGTTTCATTAATACATTTAGCTGATAGTTTTGTATTACATGTTATATTATCATCCAATTTTTCCAATAAATTAATATTATATTCTTTACAGAATGATTCTAATAATTCACTATTAAATTTTATTACCATATATTATATACAAATATTATTATTAAGTAGTTTATGCGCAATAATACTTATTCTGCTAAATTGGTTGACTTTTCTTTTCTATTTAGATAGGCTATTCTATTATACTCCTTCTTCTTTTCAGAAGTAATTGGCGCAACCTTATTTGCAGTTTGTATTTTTTGTTTTATAATTTCTTTATGTGTTTCATAATATTTTTTATTTCTAGATGGAGCTGTATATTTTTTTAGATGTTCTTGTGTTTCAGCTAGTTTAGCTTCCAGTTCATGTATTTTTTGTTTTAATTCAATATTTTCTTGAATTAATTCATCGTTATTTGAAAACATATAAATTATATAAATAAATATATAATTATATGTTTAAACTATTTTTATTATTTGAAATTTTAAGTAAAACAATATATTTTTGAAAAAAACAACTTAAAGAGGAATTGCTATATTTATTTGAGGAGTATAGTATAATATACGAATTGTAATAAAAAGTTTCGGTAGCTTAGTGGTAGAGCATTCGCTTTGTAAGCGAAAGGCCGCGAGTTCAATCCTCGTCCGAAGCTTATACATATTTTATTTTTCTTTAAAAGAAATATAAAATACAAAAAATAATTTCTTGAATAAAAGAAATATAAAATACTTATTTTGTTTTAAAATAAAGAATTATAAAAAATAAAATATATAGCACTATAGTATAAAATGGGCTTCACTAGACTCAACTCGCGCGTTGCTACAAATTCATTTGGCACACAAAATAACAGAAGTTATGCGCCTTTTTACTTTTTAAACCAAGGCAACTCATTTTACAATCTGAGTAAGCCGCAATATTCACATCAAACCTATTACCAGTTGGCGTACAATGGCGCCGGTGCTGGTGGCCGCGGTGAAAGATGGTTAAGAGCCAATAATTACCAACCAACACAGTTCATTCCTCCTGCTACTATGTAATGTTGCTCGTCTTTAAATATGCACGTGTTTCAGAATATCATCATTTCTAGAATTATATAGGGTTATATTTGTTGGAAAGTCAACAACATTAGGGAATAAACCTAAGAATGGGATTCTGTAACCATAATAGCTTACAAGGATTTTATCTTTAGTATTATCATTATCCGATTGAATGTTAGTCCAATCCTCAATAGAATCCCATTTCCAATACCAAAAACTATTATTGACATTAAAATGCCGCCCTTTGTCGTCAACAATCATAAAATTGGTGAAACCATTGGCAACATATTTGTATTTCTTTGTAACACAGATTTCTTCTGTTTTGTTAGTTGCTAAGGCATATGAACCGTGTCCATAGGTTAAAACAACAGACGTGCCTAAAAGTGTTAATATATTTGGATTATTTGATTCGGATTTTAGCAAACCCTTAAAAAATGGAAATAAATTGTATAATATATGTCTGGACATTTGTTAGTATATCATTGTCTAAAGCGTTTAAATGTGTTCAATAAATAATAAACTAATTCAAAGTTATTATTTATTCTAATAAGTAAAATTAGAGTTATACGTGGTAAATTGCGACGGTCTTATTTGGTTTTGTCCCAATTCAACATAGAATTTGCCGCAAGTTTGACTTCTAGAGCAAGAAGTAGCAAGACGCAATTTAGCACGTCTAGATGCAACGGATGAAGCGCCAACACCGGCACCCGGAGTGTATTTATTCCACAAATCAGTAGGCTGATTGCAAGTAATATTACCACCAGCTGCCATCTTTGTACTGCGACGGCCACCAACGCCTACATTCTTCTTATAAAGAAATCCAGGAAAGGTAGAGCCACCGAACCAAAATTGACCATTTGAAGTAGAGCCTGAACCAAAAGAAGAATGAGACATTATTATTATAGATGGTGATTATTATTTTATTTTATTAATAATAAAATTATTATATTATTTACATTATACAAATAGATTTAGTTAGAGGTTTACTAAGATATATTTTAAACTTATCACTATTTTTAATTTTGTTTATGTCATTTAATAATAATTTTGTATGCTCGTTAATTGCTCTATCAGCAAAAATGCCAGCACCATCAGTATAATAATGTAATAAATCAGTGTTGTCGTAAACCCTCCATTTGATACTGACATCAATGTTGTTTAATATATATTTTTTAATATGTTTTTCATTAATTAAATTGAATATATCGTAAAGAATTATATTTTTTTCATCTTCGGTCAAACTTTCATCAATTTCAATATTAAGGATGTGCGAGAAATTTCCATATTTATTAAAGTACTTCTTATACATAATATCTATATTGTATATAATGATATTATTATAACTGTTTTTTTATATCAATTTTTTATATGATTTTTCATGAAGTTTTTGCGTAGCGAAAAAAATCATATTATAATCATAGCAAAGCATTTTTTTGCTCTGCTTTTTATAAGCGCGGCGATAGAAAAGTTGTCTAAGATATCTTTCTCGTTGGGATATCACTAGACACAATATAAATGGAATTCTCAGTAATAATAATATACTCAGTCACAGACTTGTAAAACTTGGCAATCGGACTAGTATACTCCTCAGCAGACTTCACGAGCAACTTCTCACCCGACTCACGCACACCAACAAGTGCCTTCTTGTCAACTGATGCGGTCCAATAATCCAACATAATCGGCTTGTCCTCAACAATCGCCAACTTACTTGCGTGCTGCAATGTCACGTCAGAAGGGAGACGGTAATTAGGGGCGGTAGCGGCAGAAGCACTAGTAGACGCAGGAGTAGTAGTAGTAGTGGTAGCTGTAGTAGCTGATTTATCAGACATTTATATTAGTTTTTGATTTAAAGTCTTTAAATACTTATAAATACTATTTATTAATTTGCTATTTTAAAGATAAGAAAATGAATGAAATTAGAAGAAAATGAATAAAAGAGAATAAATATAAAATGTAAATATAAAATAAATATTAAATAAATATAGATTAAAATGAAAGGCAGTAAAAATCACAATCAAAGTCAAAACCATTTAGTAATAGAAAATCCACATTACACAATAACTCGTGTGGAGAATTATAAACAAAACATCAACTGTTCTATTCAAGACATACTAACAAAATTTGTTAGTTCTATATCTGAATATTTGGCATTGTTCAATGAAAAAATAAGGATTAAAAAATGTGATTGCTATAAGTTCATTTTAGAACGAGGAATTGAGACAATTATGCATGTATTTTCTATTGTATTCTATTATACAAAAAACCTAGATTTAACATTTTATCACAGTCAAAAAGCATATTATTTTTATATTGAATTTATTGAACAAATATCCGACGATAATGTGTCATTTTTACAACTCAGTTCCAGAGATGCTACTACATTTGTTTATAAAAAGACAATATATGAAATCAATAATGAATACAAAAGAACAATGAATGAACTAACAAATGAAGAAAAATGTTTACTAAAATATCTAGATACTTGTATGTATATTTACAAACACGCAATTCACTTTTACACTGCTCCTGGAGAAAATATATTAATATGCTCTAATAAGCTTTTAATAATCCATAATTTAATAAATAAAAGTAAAATAAAACAACCCTATTTAGAGTGTATTTATTTATTTACTAAATTGTTAGCATATAAACAAACCTTTGTTAAAGGTGAAAAAGAAAAGGAAACCATCATAGAAGATTTTATGCACGGGTTCTTATCAAAGAAAAAACAAATAGATGATTCTATTATTCAGCAAAATATACATAATTACTTTGAACTAAATTATGATAATACTAGTTTGGACCAGATTTTTCTTAATTTAAAATAAACGAATCTAGAAAACAGTAATTATCTTCTTACGTATCTTTCTCTTTTTATTCTTAATACTATTATGACTTTCTATATCTATTAGCCCTTGGAATATTTCATTAAATTCCGCCTTCAGCAACGACTTTAAAAACTCGTAAATCTCTACTAGTACATTCTCCTCGCACATACCAACAATTAAAACACTGCCAGTCCTAAAAATCATAAATGACACCTCCGTTATATTTTTATATTTCGCCTTATTCTCACTATTTATTTGAATACCCGTCTGAATTCCAATATCATTATTATAATAGAACTTACTCTGTATTCCCGGATATGAACACGGGTCGTATATGGCGTGAATGTTGTATTTATATTTTAATATGTCATAGAGACGCTCTCGGTCTATATAAAACCCGCAGTTAAAGTTGGAATTAATTAAAACTGTGTCACTCTTCTTATTATACGACATTGGTTTATCCGCATATGGCTGTAAAATCTCAATAATGTTTTTCAAAACTAGCTCAAACATCATATCATTTTGAACCCCAGGTATCTCCATTTTACCAGTGTTGAATACCTTTATATGAAATTCGCGAAATAGTCCTTCTATCTTCAGACGTATTATCATAACAAAACAATTATAAAACGCCTGCTTCTTCTTTGACCTATAACTCATAATATCTTTCTTGGAAATTCCAATGGTGATTTTTCGGATGTCCTTGAATTTGATGCGGCCGTTTGGATTGTCAATATGCGACATAACGTGCTCCTCAAAATATAATTCACCTTGTAATTTCTCTTGAATAATATTTAATTCTTCTTGACTTTTTGAATTAAATTTTATTTGCTTTTTTATAACGCCGTTTTCAGCAGTTGCGTAAGGGATTACTGGTATATCCCAGAAAATTTTCAAATCAATTGGCTCGGTTAAGTAGGCAATTTTGGATTTGGTTGATATGTAAATGTCTGATGGCACCGGGATAGTAATCGTATCTATATCCAATGAAGAAGTCTTTACAGACAAGGTCTTTCCGATTAGACCCTTAGTATTTGATTTAATGTTCAACGAATTGCCAAATACATCAACGTCTAAGTCTTCTTCTTCACTAATACAATCATTATCGTTATCGCTATCGTCACATTGATGTGTTATAAAACTAGACCATTCATCGTCTATATTATCATTTGAATTATTTATTTTAGAATGACTTAAAGACATTTTTGCGCTATATTAAACTGAATTATGTCTTTAAGCTGTTTTGGAATATATATAATTCAATTTTAAATTCAGTTATTTTCTTTAAATTAAAAATTATATAATATTTTCGCAATACTATATAATATAATGTTGAGCCAAAAGTTAAGCGTCATTCATGAAAGAGGCATTTTAACCCCCATTTCGCAAATTTCTCCTACTTCCCAAAATAGAATTAAGGAATATAGTCTGAAACAAAACGTCTTTGACCCGTCCAAAAGTTCGCCGCCAAATGACTTCATGTTGAAACTAAAACTTAGAATGGCAATTTACAACAATTCTTATAACAATGATGATAATTTAGAAAGCGAATAATTTACATAATGACTGTTTTTACAATCCTCAAAATGCATTATATTTTCAACAAAATTTAGGAATTGCGATGAAACTAAATGTCCCTTATTACGAATAATATAATTGAGAAAATCCTTGATTATATTCTTTTTATCAATGTTGTATCTAAGACTGGTAACATTTATTAATTTAGCAATGTCATTTAGATTCTCCTTTTTTTCTATTTTTGTAAATAATTCAGACCATACAGTTTCATCTATAATATTAAACTCGGCGTCCTTTATGTGCTGATTTGACTGCATAAAATTAATCATACTTCTTATATCCGACTTATATAATTGTTGTATTAGTCTAAGTGATTTATCCGTTATATTCAGCTTTTCTGAAACCGAAATATTCTTTAAAAACGAAATAATATCCTTCTCTGGTAGCTGATTAAAACGCAAACGTAAGAACTCGTTTTGGAGACCTTCATCAATGCGACTTATATAATTACATATTAGACAGAAACGCACACCATCTGTGTAATTTTGCAGCAAATATCGTAAAGCCTGTTGCGCATTTTTTGTCATATAATCCACCTCATCTAGAATGACAAATTTGGTGCCCTGATTAAATAACGATTTGGAATTTACAAATTGGTTGATTTGGTTTCTTATTATGTCTATGCCGCGCTCATCGGATGCGTTCAAGTGTATCATTAGGCCTTTGTTTTTTTGCCCAAGTACCTCTTGATATGCATTCACTAGATTAATAATGGTCGTAGTTTTGCCAGTACCTGGAGGGCCAAAAAAAAGCAGATTGGGGAAATAAGATGTATTAATTATATTTGTTAGTATCTTCTTATTTAAAGGGTCTAAAACAATATCGTCAAAACTTGTTGGTCTAAAAAGCTCAACCCATGGAGTTCCTGTCATTTAAATATTATATTAAATGATAATTAATATTTAATTCTTTTTTTACAAAATCTATTTTTTATATTTCATTTATCTTATAAATCTTCATTTTTTTGAATCCATTCACTCACTATTTTGTAATTGTCAGCATGTTCTTTTTCCTTGATAATAATAGTTGTATTGTCTCTTGTAAACAATCCACTACCCATAATAGCACCGCCTTGTATACTGTTTTCAACCGATTTAGCTATTTTTATATGATATTCACCTTTATACATACAAATCATTGTAATGTATCTAGTATTTATTAAATCATGTGCGAGTCGGAGAAATTTAGACATTTTATTGTATTTATAATATAATATGTTGTTAATTCTAAGTATTTTTATAATATTGTTTTCTATTGTTCTTTACAATTTTTTTTAGAAAACCCATTTAGAAATACTATTATATATTATACTAGAAACAACAATGAGTCCAACCCTTTGTACTGCGTACTTGGAGTTAATCATCGGTCCTATGTTTTCCGGCAAGACCAGTCGTCTAGTGGATGTTTACAAACAGTGTAAGTTTTGTAATATCCCAGTCGCAGTTGTAAACCACTGTATTGACGACCGATATCACGATACACTTCTTTCAACGCACGATAAGGTAATGATTCCTTGTATTAAAACGGATACTCTAACAAATGTTCTAACGAATATTCAGGATGCACAAGTTGTAATCATCAATGAGGGGCAATTCTTTGCCGATTTACATGAAGTTGTTGTTAGTTTGTTGTCTTCCGGAAAGAAAGTTTATGTTGGTGGATTAGATGGAGATTTTGAACGCAAGAAGTTTGGACAGATTTTAGATTTGATACCTTTGTCAGACAAGGTGACCAAATTGGCGTCATTGTGTAGTATTTGTAAAGATGGGACTCCTGGTATATTTTCAAAGCGAATCACAAGAGAAACAGAGCAGACTGTAGTAGGGTCTGATAATTATATTCCGGTTTGCAGAAAATGCTTTTAATATTTAATTTTAATATATATTTATTGGTTTATTGATAAATGAAAAAATATATATTAAAATGATTTAAATTAATGATTACAATTAATATACAACTAACAATGCCAAGAAAGTCTACTTTAATCACTCCTGATACTCCTATAATTGAGACTAAACCGAATGTTGAAAAAGTTGAAAAAACTAAAAAAACAAGAGCTACAAAGAAGACAAAAGAAGTTAAACAAGAAAAAGAGGTAACAGTTTTAGAACCTGAAGTAAAGGTTTTAGAACCCGTAAAACCTAAGCGAGGTAGAAAGTCCAAGGCAGAATTATTAGCTGCTTTAAATAATAAAGCAAATACAATTCAGTTGCATGTTAAAGAAATAGTTAAAGAATCTGAAACGACCATCACATTAGCATCTGAATTAGCATCAGAAGAGAAAAATGTGATTATCAAACAAGAACAAAACACAGTAGTAAACGGAGTAACAGTAGTAAACGGAGTAACAGTAGTAAACGAAGTAACAGTAGTAAACGGAGTAACAGTAGTAAACGGAGTAACAGTAGTAAACGGAGAAACAGTAGTAAACGGAGAAACAGTAGTAAACGGAGAAACAGAAGAAGCAGAACAATTAGAAGTAGAAGAAGAACAAGTAGGAGAAGAGAAAAAAACTGCCAAGAAACGTGGTCGTAAGCCAAAAGGCGGCAAAATCATTCAAAACATTGTAGCAACTGAGACACAAAAAATAGATAAGCCAAACGTTATCTTACATCTAAAATGCTCTATGAAAGACCTTCAGCAATCCAATGCTAATGTAGTTGAATCTTATAATTTTAATTTAGGCGAACTCAAATACGATTTAATAAACAATAAAAGTGACAGTATATTAAAAAGTTCTTTAAAAAATTCGCTGGTAAATGCGCCATCCTCTATCACTAACCCAATTAATGACATCAAAGGCTTTAATATTATGGCTTCTCATTCACATTCCAATTTAGACATTGATTTGTCCAAAAATAATTACACAAATTATGAATCTTGCGAGGAATCTGACGAAGACTATTCGGACAACAAAGGCAACGCAAAGGATGTTTGGCGCAAGTTGAAGCAGCTTGAGCACAATTTACACATTAACAATGTTAATAATAAGAAGTCTGCGTGCTTTTGGTGCACGTGTGACTTTGACAATCCCCCGATTTACGTGCCCAAGCATTACATCAATGGCACATATCACGTTTATGGTTGCTTTTGTAGTCCGGAATGCGGCGTAGCGCATCTAATGAATGAGCCAATTGACAGCTCGGCAAAGTTTGAGAGATACCATTTATTAAACCATATTTATTCAAAGATTTACGACTATAAGAAGAACATTAAGCCGGCGCCAAATCCTTATTATATGTTGGAGAAGTTTTATGGCAATTTGTCTATCCAGGAATACAGGTCTTTGTTAAGGAATGAGCGTCTGTTTCTAATTGTGGACAAGCCGTTAACGCGAATTTTGCCGGAGCTTCATGAGGACAATGATGAGTTCATATTGAATAATAAGATAATTGCTAGTAATAATTACCAATTAAAGTCGCGGATGCAGAAAAAGCCGAATAAAGGGTTAATTATGAATGAAAAATTTGGTATGGCTGTGTAAAATGATTAAAAAATAAATATATGTATATATTAAAATGTCAGGACAAGGAGAAATAACTATGGAAGACCTTGATAAATTTGTTTCACATTTTAATTTAAGATATGGGAATTTGGAATCATTTTACAAGAGAACCTGGATGGATTATGTTAGTAATCCTCAAGAATTTATAACAGATTTTGCTTCAAGTGGAGATGAAGAAACTTATAATTTTTTATTGGCATTAAATAATTTTTATAATACCATTCCTAAAAAACGAGAACTGTTTAAACAATATGATGCTTTTAAAAAACAACAAATGTCAATGACTCGTATGGATAATGATAATGATTATGATTATGATTATGATGATGATGATTTTAATAATAATAGTATTAGTAGCCGAGCAAAGGCAGCTCAAAATAGTAACACTCTTGAAAATATAAATCTTGGAAATAATAATTCTTCATTTTCAGTATTTTCAAAACAGGATAGTATACGTAGTCAAGATTCTAACGATTCTAATGATTTTAATGCGTCTGGTATTTCTGATTCTACTATTGCTAATTTGAGCAGAAAAAGAAACGCGCTGCAAAGTAATCTCATTCCACATCGTGATACTAAAAAAGCAGGATTGGATAGTAGTAAAAAAACTAGTGTAGATGTATTATATTACCATGCTATAAGCCGTAAATTAAAAACAAAAATAGCTCTTGCAAAAAAACTAAATATTACAGACCTGGAAAAAGAAAATGTTGTATTAAAAAAAGTCATTGAAGAACCAGATTTATTAGTAGACGATAATGAAATAACTGTATTAGAAAAAACTATTGATAACTTAAATTTAAAAATAAATAATGCTATTGTATTATCATTAAGTTCATTAATGAGTTCTTTAAAACCAAGAAATTCTTTTCAACAAGAAATTGTTCATGTGTTGGGAATTTATATTGATATGATGTTAGGAAATTATGTTGATGATGAAGAAGAAAAGGAAGAGGATGATGAAGAAGATGATGAAGAAGAAGAAAAGGATGATGATAAAAAATATGAATTTAGTCTGTTAACTGTGTTTGAAGGATTGAGCACGTTACTAGAAAATATACAAAAATCCAGAAAAGAAATATCAAATAGAGTACCAAATAAATTTTTAGGAGTCACCCAAGTAAAAAGTGCTGTAATGGTGGAGGCGAATGAGGAGGATAATCCACAGGAGAATTCAGAGGAGAATTCATCAAATATATATTTTTTGAGTTTGTCTATAAAACTAATAAGTCCTATTGTAGAATTATTGGAAAATATAAAAATATCATTTTATAGTCCATTGTATGAGAATCCAACTGATATAAATTATGCTACTGCACAATTGGATATATTAAAAAAAATTATTAGTAATATAGATGATAGCAATAGTAATATCAAGAGTAATATCAACAGTAATAGTAGCAGTAAAAGTAGTAGCATCACGGTAGATACCCCTATTAGTAATAGTAATAGCAACAGTAGTAGCAGTAGTATAATGACGGTAGATACCCCTATTAGTAATAGCAACAGCAATCCTTATGGAGAGTTTTTAAACAGAATAATAGAATTAAGATTAGTGCAACCGATATTTGGTGTGCCTCAAGGAATTTTAGATAGTTTATCTAAAATAAGTTTAACTGATACTCCTAGTGCTATGGCTTTAGATGTTGCTGAAGATGATGATGAATTTTATTTTACTGAAGAAGAAAACACAGCAGCTACGGCTAGTAATAGTAATAGTAATAGTAATAGTAATAGTAATAGTAATAGTAATAGTAATAGTAATAGTAATAGTAGTATAGAAGAAGATGATGAAGAAACCTTTGGTGGTCGCTTAAAAAAATCATTTTTGGGTGGTGGAAATTTTTTTACAGGAATGCCTGATTTTGATACTATTACTCCTAATATGTATAGAAAATTTAGTGATAAGGAAATTTTATGGATAACGCTATTAGCACAAGAAACGACCATTATGGGTGTTAGATATGAATTATTAAAAATAATAAATGTATATTGGATTACACGTTTAAATGATTTGAATGATTTATTTGTAATGTTGTCCAGTGAAAATAGCTTGGAAAATAAAATGCTTTTAAATTATGTTAATTGTATTGAAAGCATAACGAATGAGGTAATTAAAACCCTAGCAATGGATGAGATTCCCAATGACGTGGCTCCTCCAGTAGCAGCAGGTGTTGCAGCAGGTGTTGCAGCTGTGTTAGGTCCTGATGGTTATGATGATGATGTTCATGTTGATGAACATGAATTTGATGAAGAAGGTATTGATGAAGAAGGTATGGTTGACGATTATAAAGGCACCACTAACATACTTGTATCACCCACAGGGGTTGATATGGTCGGCGGTGAAATAAGAGCAGCTTGTGATGGAGGTCCTTTTATTGAATATCTTGGCGACGATGTTCCCGAATATTATAGAGATGATATTGTGAGTGGATTAGCCAATGTTGATAATAGAATCTTGTTTATAGCATTTTTAGTTGCATCACTAGCTAAAACCAAAGACGAATTAAGCCACGATTTTTTGCCGTATTTGAAAGGAATGGTTCATACTTTGGTAGAAAACAATTATGACCCAGTAATACAAGTATTTTTTGATAATTTAAACCCCGGAGCTAATCCAGATGCTCAAAAAATAAAGGAATTTATAAGAGAATTGATTTCAAAAACGGTTGTATCAGATGGTGAATGGAATTATTATACATCAGTGTTAAAATTTATTGATGAGAAATGTAGTAAGATAAATAGTGTAAATATTGTAATGATTGCGAATACTCAAAAATATCCGTATTTATCGGGATTACCTTCTAATGGATATTTGTGGCAATTTAGTGGTGCTGGTGATGATGATGAAGAGGGGGATAGTCTATATCTTTATAAAGAGTTAGATGGAAATATAATAAAAGCGGATGAAGGTAAATTTTCAGATGCGTCGTTAATTTTTTGTCCTGATAATGCAACCGCGGCACGTAAATTAATACCAACAAGGAAACAACAGAATAATACAGCTAATGGGAATGTTTCAAATATACTTCCAGGAAAAGAAGGTATCAATGTTGTGTCAAATAATTGTATAACTCAATTTAAAGACTCAAATTTGCCGTTGCGTTTTGGAGCTGGATTATTAGACCCGGCAAATCAAAATCCTATACCCAAAATTAAATTTTATGGACAAGACGCAAATGATGAAATAGCAAAAATTGTAATAGTTCCTCCTGGCGTAAAAGGTCTAGATGGGGCTCCTATTCAGATGGCCGATATTGGCAGGTTCAGAGCCTTAATTGCTCAAATACAAGCAGAGCAAGACATTAATTTGCAAAATTCTAGATATGCCAGAGTATTTATGACAAGTGGAATTAATAACTTTATGGCAATGTTTGGAATTCAAGATGGATTTATTTCATTTGTAGAACCTCCTGTTGCTGCTGCTGCTGCTGGTGGCGGTTTTAATCCAGCAGCTATGAATATTAGTTTTACTGAAGAAGGAGATAAATATACTGGCATTCGTTTTAATTTAACAGCATCAGCAACCGGCGCGGCGGCAGTAGACATTACTCTTATGACAGGTAAAGGTAAATATGTTAAATCTGATACAACAATTGATAATGTTTCTGATTTTATATTATATATTCAAAATGCTGGTATATATATTACTGGAGTAGACATTGGTATTTGTCCTGTAGACATTTTTGGAGTTCAATGGGCGTCATGGGTCAGATTACATAAATTTGCAAAAGCAATATATGATAGAATACCAGAAGCAATTAGGATTCAAATTGGAGCACAAATGGGAAATGTAATTCAAAATGTTGTAGCACAACGAATGATAATACAAATAATTATCACATTAAAGTCATTCGGAGACTCATTTCAAATAGATTATGTTAAAGATTTATCAGAATATTTGAAAACTAATTATAATTTGATTATATCTATTCGTTCAACGGACAAAAATGTTGGTGGTGAATCAATATTAAAGTCTTGCCCATTTTGGTTAATAGGAACGGGAATTAGACCTCATTATGATTATTATATGAAATATATCAGTTTCTTTGGTAAAGATGAATTTAAGACATCATTACCCCTCCCGCAAACATCACCAGTTTTTGCAGCAAAAAAAGCTGCGGCAGATGCGGCAGGACTAAGTATAAAACCTATTGCCAATGGTTTAAAACCTAATTGTATAGAATACAATCCGATACAAACAATAACAACAAACAATAGTTTGGCTTCACCTGAAACTATAATAGAAGAAGTTATTAGTGTATTAATTTCAATAAATTCATTATATCCAGCACCACCAGCACCAGGAGGTATGGAAGTAGCAGAAGTAGCACCACTAGCAGCAGCAGACCAGGTGATACCCCATGAACAACAGCAAGTATTTGAGGGACTATTGTTAGTTACATTAAACCTTAGAATTTTAACACCAATAGCTACGCAAACAATATTTACAACAATAGCATCGTCTGGTATAATAATAGAATACCCAGAAATAAGACAAATGCAAGTGCAACTACAACCAGTTGCCTTTCAAAATCCAGATATAGACCCAAATATGGTTTTAGGTGGTAAAAAAATAAAAAATAAAATTCAAGTTGGTGGTAAACCATTGGAAGAAGTCACAATAAAACATTTATCCGAATTACTAAATATGCTGATAACAATTAGAAATATAACTAGTGTTATCCAAGATGATGTTCAGTTTAGCATTTTTGAAAAAATAAATAATATTTCAACAATATTGAAAGTCAAGCAAAAATTTTTAGTATCTACTTTTGCGGTTTATGATGTATCAAAAAAACAAGGACAATTAGAAACAGTGATAAACAATGTAAAGGCAGCAGCTATTGCCGCAGCTCCTTTTCCACCTGAATATAGTCAATTTGCTAGTAAATACTTAATACCACCAATTAATCAAAGAATGGAAGGTTTGAAAACAGAATATACACGTAAATTATCAGAATCTGCCGATGAAATTAACCAAATAGTTAAAGATGCAGCCAAAGTTGTTGAAATTAAAGGTGAAAGACAGGGTAGTGGTAGAGCAGCAGCAGCAGCAGCAGTTCAAAGACTTGAAGATATTAAAAGGGATGATATAACAGCTGGAGTAAACTCTAAAACTGCGATTACCGAAAGATTTAAAGAAACACTAGAAAATATAAAAACTAGTTATCATGATTTTTTAGAAGTGTTGTCTTTCAGAGATAGACCGCCAACAAAGGCTCAACAACAACAACGAGCGAATAAGGAAAAATTAATAGCAGAATTAGAACAAAAAATAATAACCGAAAATGCCAAAAACGCTGATTTAATTGCTAGTAAAGTAGCTGAAAAAATGGAAAAGGATAATCCTGTTAAACAACGTGCTTATATTTTAAACTTATATGAAAAAGGATGTCAATGGTTTGAAAGCCAAACACAATTATTTAAAACAACGTTAGGAATGAATATTATTCATAAAACCGAGGTAATATCATTAGTAAATCCTAGTTTGTCAATTGGAGGTAAAAATGATTATAAACCAAAGAGAAAAACCAAAAAACATTATAGGAAACAATACAATACAAAGAAGAAACACGCAAGACGTTTTATAAAAAAGACTAAAATGAATAAAAGAAAAGTATCAAGGCAATCTAGAAGACGTAATTAAACTAGAAACAAATAAATTATAAAATAATCTAATACAGTTATTTTATAATATTTAATTACCATTCTTTAATTTCTCATTTTCATCCGATTCAGTCAGATTTGTAATCACCTGCTCAATATTCACCGGGTTCTTCTCCCTGTATTCCTTCATTGAGCTGTCTAACGAGTGGCGAATTTGCTTATATATTTCTTGATTTATTGACTTGATTTTGGTGTCTGTCTTTTTTTCAGGAATACCCATATAATCTTTTAACACACGAAACACATCATTGTTAAATTCTTGCAACTTGGCTGCTGCCTTTTCTTCTGTGTAGTCAGTTTGTGCTAAAACCTTTTTTATTAGGTCACTATTTCTGTTATCCATCTATATAACTAGTTTAAATATTTTTTAAATCATATTAAACGAATAGCGTTATAGTATATTATAACAAGAAATGTCCCAATTATCACAAAATTTAGAAAGATTAATACAAATGATTAGCATTGAGCAGTTGCTTGGATTAGTAAAACAACATAATGACAATAAGTCTGATACAGATATATTGACTACGCCAATTGTGAAAAAAGTTGTCAAGGCTTATGAAGATGAGCTCAATACATTAAATAATGTAACTCCTATAAAGGATTATAGTGAAGACATTGCTAAAATTCACGAACAACTCGCATCTATTAATAATACCTTGGCACAATTATCTGAGGCAATTAAGAGTATTGTGACTACAAATATGACTACAAATATAAATAATCAAAAGACTTCTAATAATGAAGAGCATATTCAATTAAAAATAGAAGAAATAAAGGCTGATGGAGTTGTAAAAGCAGAAGAAGTAGAAGAAGAAGAAGTAAGCGACGCAGAAGAAGATGAAATTGTGATAGAAAGTGATTTGGAAGAAGAAGTAAGCGAAGTAGAAGAAGAAGAAGAAGTAAGCGAAGAAATAGCAGTTTTAAGCAGCGCAGTAGAAGAAGATGATATAAGTGATTCTGAGGAAGAAGAAGAATCTGAAAAAGAAATTTCTGATTCTGAGGAAGAGGAACGTGAAGCGACTGAAAGCAAGGCAGAAAAAGTAGAAGAAGAAGATGAAGAGGTATTTGAAATTGAGATTGATGACGTAACCTATTATGCTACCAATGAAGAAAATGGAATTCTATACGAAGTAGACGACGATGGGGAGGTTGGCAAGCAAGTCGGAGTAATCAAAGACGGAGAACCAATCTTCTCTTAAACCTTATAAAAAATAATTAAAATATACCAATAATATAAGAAATTAATTATCAATGGATTCTATTTGCCCCCCAGCACTTATTTATTTAGCATTCTCATTGACACAAATTATTATAGATACATTTAAAGGCTTATACAATACCGCATTTTTCAAATTTATTGTCATGATTACTATTACATTTCTGTTAAACGCGCTTTGTCAAGGTGGTATGTCAATAATATCATGGATAATCGTATTTATTCCGTTTATGTTTATGACGGTAATAGTTACCATATTGTTATATGTCTTTGGACTAGATGCAGCAACTGGAACCTTAAAATTTAAATGTGACGATAATTCAAAAACTAATTCAAATTCAAACTCAAATCTGATTTACAGTAGTAGTAACAATAGTAGTAACAGTAGTAATAACAATAGTAACAATAGTAATAACAGTAGTAGTAACATAACAACATCTACGCAAGCGCCATCAGGAAGTTCCGACCCACAATTCCAATAAATAAAAATTAAAACGATTTAAATAATATATATGTATGTATATTATTAAAATGCTATATAAAACATTTCTTACGATTATTGCCTTGATATTTGGGATACATTTTTATAAAAATCAATATCCAAGTGATTTTGACTTAATAATATCTCAAATTTCAGATGGGCTTCAAAAAAATAAAACATTGAACCCATATTTGCCTCTTGTGTCTAGATTGCTATACAATGCTATTTATGTTTATAGTCTTTTTCAAGTTGGGTTAAATAAAACAATACAGTTTTGCATCCCTTATATCCAAGAGGGTTCCAAAAGAGTTACAGGTTTAATGTCTAAGTCAACACCAACACCAATAATAACAACAAATAAACTCATTACTAATTCTTTAGTAACCAGTGAATACGACCTGGTTTTGATAAAATCATTTACAAACGATATGATAATTTTAGACAAAGTCCCGGATAATTTACATAATATAAAGTATGAAATATCGGATATCCGTTTTTTGGCATTATATCTGAAAAATAAGGAACAAACTCATATTATAGATTTGTTTAACAAAGACATAAATTACTATGTTGTTGATAATATTTTTGATTCTAAATTTTTCAAATATTACTTGAAGAATGTATTGAATATAAGTATGGACAATGATAAGCTATTTTCGTATACATTGGAGCTGATGGACCAAAATGTGGCAATGGTATATTTGAATGAAACGCAAAGTATTGTTATAAAGAAGGATAGTTACTCAATAACAAATGAGACAAAAGAGGTACAAAAAGAAACAGAGAAAGAATTAGAAGAAGATGTACAAAATGAAATAGAAAAAGAATTAGAAGAAGAATCCGAACCAAAAGTAATTATTGAAAAAAGCTTTGATACTGAATGTATTTATTATTAATAATAAATTAAAATCATTTAAAAAAATTGATTTAATATAAGTATAATGGTGACTCTGGAAAAAGCAATAACAATGGAACTTGAAACCAGCAGCAACAGCAGTAGTAGTATCAGCAGTAAGAGTGTATTCCTACCTTTAAAAAAGAGGTGGAATTTGTGGGCACATTTACCCCACGACACTGATTGGTCAACGAAGAGTTACAAACAAATATATACATTTTCAACAGTAGAAGAGACAATCGCCATTACGGAGCGCCTTCCGGAGCCATTAATAAAAAACTGTATGTTGTTTATTATGCAAGAAGGTATAATTCCTATGTGGGAAGACCCGAAGAATAGAAATGGTGGTTGCTTTTCATACAAAGTATCCAACAAAAATGTTTGCGATGTTTGGAAGGAGTTGACGTATTTATTAGTTGGGGAAAGCGTAAGCAGCAATGTTCAATTTGTTAATGCTGTAACCGGTATCACCATTTCACCAAAAAAAAATTTCTGTATCATTAAAATCTGGATGACAAATTGCGACCATCAGAATCCTGGGGTTGTCACAACGGACATCAATTGGCTCGTGTCGCAAGGGTGTTTATTTAAGAAACATAGTCCGGAATTTTAAACCCTTTTAAGCGACTGTTATAAGTGAAACGAAAAAGCGCATTAGAAAATAAAAACCAAATAAAACCATTTAAATATTTAACAATAATTAAAATATAATGAAGTATCCTTTTATTATATTTTACAGAGAGGACAAAGACTCAGCTTTAGACCAGTTTTTTTTTGAAAATAACGCACTTTTAAACTGTACTGTTCATATAACTAACAAAATTTCAAAAATGAACCGAATATATAGTGCCAATTACCATTTATTAATTACATTGCATAATGAAATAGCACATGAAATAGACGTTGATATCAAAGAAATTTCTGATAACAAAAAATATATCAAACTAACAAAATCGGACTTTTCAGATGTAAAAATATTTAATGATTTAGTCAATAACCGTTTCATTTTGAATTGTTCATTAGACAGGTCCTATTTGCGACCAGTTTTTTCACTATTTACCTCGTCATTTAATTCTTATGAAAAAATAATTCGCGCTTACAATAGCATTAAAAAGCAGACACTAGAAAATTGGGAATGGGTTATTATTGATGATTCACCAGACGACAAGCATTTTTTATTTTTGAAAAAGAATTTGTCACATGATTGTCGCATCCGAATGTATAAACGCAGTGAAAACAGCGGAAGTATTGGAAACGTTAAGAACGAAGCTGTATCTTTATGCCGAGGCAACTATGTTTTAGAGATGGACCACGATGACGAAATATTGCCGACTGTATTGGAGGACGCTACCAACGTTTTTTCTAAAAATGAAGAAATTGGGTTTATATATATGGACTTCATTAATATTTATGAAAATGGCGATAACTTTAAATATGGAGACCATATTTGTAAAGGATATGGTTCCTATTATTGTCAAAAATACAATGGCAAATGGGCATATGTATACAATACACCTAATATAAATAACATCACATTGTCGCATCTAGTTTGCTGTCCAAATCATCCGCGAATTTGGCGCCGAGACCTGCTTCTAAAATTAGGTAATTATTGTGAGAATTTGCCGATTTGTGACGACTATGAGATTCTACTTAGAACCGCGATAAATTGTAAAATGGCGAAAATCCCGAAACTGGGTTACGTGCAATATATGAATAATTCAAATAACAATTTCTCTTTAATCAGAAATGGAGAAATCAACCGAATTGGTCCGCAATATATCAGTCCAATTTATTACAAAGAATACAATATTGCTGAGAAGATGGCTGAACTTGGAGCATACGAAGACCCATTTGCGAATGATACGAGAAATAATGTACAAATTTGGACTAGGGATAAAACTTATGTTCATAAATATTGCAATTTGTTAGTTAATATGGATTTCAAAAGGCAAATATGTATTGTTGGTCTAGACAGTCTTATTTTGAATTTGGAATATATAAAAGTTTTGTATAATGATGATGAAACTGATTTCATCTTGTTAGATAATAAGTGTCCTATTGAGTATTTATGGAAGCAATTGGATAGCTACGGTTTTGATAGAATGAAGTGTTATTCTTTTATAGATGTTGATTCAGATTTGTTAGTTCGTTATTTTAAAACAACGTATTTAACAACAAAAGAATATGAAATTGTAAAAACAGGTTATATTAATAGACCAAAATACAATACACAATTTACAAATAGAAGTCATGCAATTAATTCTGTAACACATCCAGATGCAAAGTATTTGGAAATTGGAGTGGAGTATGGTCAGACATTTTTACAAACGCATTTCAAAACGGAGAATAAAATGGGAGTTGACCCAGACCCTAAATTTGACGTTTTAAATAAAGAATTCCAGTTTTCAAAAAGCACTTCGGATGACTTTTTTAAAGACAATACTTTAAATGAGACAAAATATGACGCAATATTTATTGACGGTATGCATCAGTCCGAGTATTTTCTAAGAGACTTTAGCAACAGTGTCAAAGTATTAGAAAAGGATGGGTCTATATTTATAGACGATATTTTGCCTTTAACCTACAATGAACAACTAAAAATACCCAGAAAGCATTATTATGAAAATGGTATATTAAAATATGGAGAAGAATGGACAGGTGATATTTGGAAAGTAGTGTATCATATTTTGAAGAATTATCTTAATAATTTAGAAGAATATAAATATTTCTATAATCCTTGTTACCGGGGTGTCTTACATCTAAAACTGAAAAGCGCGTTTGAGATACCCGATTCAGAATTGGAAACAATCAATAATTACGACTACTTTACAGATTTCCCTTTATATCTTGGATTGCTCAATTTGTAAAAAATAATATTTATATATTATAAATGTTAATAAGTGATTTATCGGTTGATGAAATACTAGATAAATATTTTTTAGATACTGACAAAGTTCACATGTGGTGGCAAGCAAATATAGACCCATCTAAAGATGAAGTACGAATAATAATTTTTAAAAATTATGTAATAAATCTTGATGCTAATCCAAAAGAAAAATCTGCGTTTTTGGCAGAATTTATATTAAGAGATAATAATGGTCAACCTGTTTTACATTCGTCATTTGCTCGTGGTTTAAAGCACGGCAATAAGCGAAGCAATAAAAGAAGCAATAAATCTAGACGTAATAAATCCAGACGTAATAAATCAAGAAAAAACTATAAAAAAAAAGTTAATTAAAAATAATATAAAATGCAAAAAACAAATTAAATATAAAATTGGTTTATATTTAATGGAAATAACGATTACTGAGAAGGCAGATACAGACTTTGCGAATGATAAGGCCACAATCTGTTTAAATATGATAGTCAAGAACGAATCCCATATCATAAAGGGTACTCTTGAAATGCTGTGTAATAAAATTCGGTTTGATTATTGGGTTATTTGTGACACTGGCTCTACTGATGACACACAAGACATTATTACACAGTTTTTCAAAGACAGAGGAATCCCCGGCGAACTTTTCTCAGATGAATGGACTGATTTTGCGCATAATAGGACCCTTGCTCTTAACCGAGCATTTGGGAAAACCGATTTGCTCCTCGTTTTTGACGCCGACGATGAAATACACGGTGACATTTGTATACCATCAAAAAAAAAGGATATAAACCATCATGAATATCATCTAAAATTTGGTAATCCATTGGGTACCAGTTACACCCGCGTCCTTCTAATTAATAATAAAAGGAAATTCAGATACTTATCTGTCCTACACGAATTTATCAGCGCTTTAGAACCAAATTCCCGCTCTACAGTCTTAGAAGGCGACTATTATGTTGTATCAGGTCGTAGCGGCAACCGAAGTAAGGACCCTAAAAAATACTTAAATGACGCTCTTATTTTGGAAAAAGCGCATGCAAAGGCCTTGGCAACTGGAGACCAATTATATCTTCGTTATGCTTTTTATTGCGCAAATAGTTATAAAGATTATGGTAGTCATGAAGAGGCAATTAAATGGTATAAAATCACTTTAAAACAAGACAACTGGGTCCAAGAAAAATACGTGTCGTGTCTTTACATATATAATTGCTATGCGGCAATGGGGCAAAAGGAACACGGGTTCTATTATTTAATTGAAGCATTTTCATATGATATTGAAAGAGTTGAGTGCTTGTATCCTTTAATAGTTCATTACTGCTGTTCTAATCAACATAATATTGCTTATAATTATTATCTAGTAATAAAAGATTATTATGAGAAACAGTTTTTGAAAACAAATATGGACCAAAAATTGTTTATTAAAGTGGATGAAGGTAACTTTTTTTTACCGTATTATATGATTTTAGTGGCAGACAAAATAAAAAAGCAAGATTTTAATTGTGTTATAAAAATGTTTGAAATTATTTTTATAAAGAAACAGAAACATATTGATACATGGTATATCAAAAATATGTTATACAATTTACAGTTTTTTATACAGCATGTTAAAAATGAAGAATATAAAAATTTTATTGGACTAGTAAATGACTATATTCGGTTTCTAAAGGTGAATGGATTACCATTGGAAACATTTGATTTTCTCAAGGATTATGGTAAATATGGAATTGCTGTAAAAGATATATTTTTGCCTTTAGAAAAGATTACAAACAGAGACAATTGTCGTTTTTCAAAAGTAGAATGTGAAAATAGCAATAATATCTTATTTTATGTAGGATTTTCAGAGGTTCATTGGAATTACAGTTATTTGAAAGAAAACGCAATTGGCGGGTCCGAGAAGGCGGTGGCGTATCTAAGCAAGGCAATTGCTCATACTCTTGGTAATACAATCAATAATACTTTAAAAAAGATTTACATTGTTGGTGATGTTAAGAATGAAGTATTGCAAGATTCAAACATAACCTATTTACATTTGTCTCATTTTCCCAAACTAATGAACGAAATACCATTTCATACGGTTGTCTGCTCACGCTACATTTCATTTCTAGAAATGTATAACACTTGTTCATTTCATCAGTTTTACATTTGGGCACACGATACCTCATTGCTGCCATATGGTTCCAATTTAAGCGACAATGCTATATTGGAAAAATGGTCAAATTATATTGATGGCTGTGTTTGTCAAACAAATTGGCATGCCAATGAATATAAAAAAAGATATCCATCATTAAAAGATAAAATTAGTATTATCAACAATGGTATTAATACTGTGGTATTTCCTTCGTCAAAATCCATTGTTCCTTTAATAAAACAAACTAACAAATTTATTTACACATCTAGAACTGAACGTGGTTTAACAAGGGTTTTAGAATTATGGCCTCAAATTTTGTTAGTTATGTCCGATGCCAAACTGGTTATTTCAACTTATACTAAGTTCCCTTTGAATAAAGAAGAAGAAGAACTCAAAAACATTATTGATATGTATGACAGTATAAGACATCTTGGACAACTGAATACGGAACAATTATACAATGAAATGAGCACTGCGGATTATTGGTTGTATCCTACAGGCTGGCCAGAGACATCTTGTATTACTGCGTTAGAAATGTTAATGTCAGAAGTCATTTGCTTGTATTATCCAGTGGCTGGTCTAACTGATACAATGGATAACTACGGAATCCAGATACAAAAGGGTAATGAAATAGAAACACTAATGAATTTAACAGCCGATAAAAAAACTGAATTAAGAGCAGACGGAAAGGCTTATGCCAAAAGCTGTTCGTGGGAAAATAGAGCCAAGACTTGGACAAATAAATTCTTTGGAAATTTGTTAATTAATAAAGAAACCGATAAGGAACCCAATAAGGAAACAATATTATTCTTTTTACCATTTTGGTATAACCAATTTAATCTGCAAGACTACTTTGATAGTTATAATTCTAAATACAATGTGATATATACAAATAATACAGAGGAAGCAATAAATCTCAAGAATGTTGACAAAGTCATATTTGTATTTGAGGTGTCAAATGAAACAGTTTATGACCATTTTTTTAATTTAAATCAAACTAAAAAGAGGTCTATTGAATTAAGCATTTTAAATACCGAGCCAATGAATTTGAATCATCGGTTCCAAAATATAGCACAATATCTTAGAAAATATCAAGGCATTAAAGTATATGACTACAGCTTGGCCAATATTCATATTTTAAACGCACATGGATTCAACAATACACAACATATGCCCTATTTAATATACAAGACGGAACAAGAATTGTTAATAAATCTAAATCAGAATACAGAAAAAATATACGACTTTGGAATTATATCTCGTGAAAATCCAGTAATTGTAGATAGACGTTTATCTGTAGTAAATTTTCTAATAAAAAATGGATACACTGTTAACGTTATACAGGGTTTCAAAGAACCAAGAGATAAACAAATTGCTACTTGCCGTATATTATTGAATATCCACGGGGCTAATAACGGCGAAGAAGCCAAAATATTTGAGCATATACGCTGCGACCGATTATTGGCAGCTGGATACAAGGTTTTGTCGGAAGACTGCCTCCATTTACATGATTCCTTCGTTAAAAAATATGCCGATAATTTGACTATTATTGAGTACAATAATTTCTTCAATCAAGATACGTATTCTAAATTTGAAAATTTGTCAGTAAACTTAACTAAACTAAAAATTACAGATTGTTTCATATTCTATAATGAATTGGAAATGCTGACATATAGGCTTAATTTGTTATACAATATAGTAGATTATTTTATCATAGTAGAAGCACGACAGACGTTTGTTGGATTAAATAAGCCATTATATTTTGATGAAAACAAGCATCTATTTCAACAGTTTTCTGACAAAATTATCCATGTAATAGTGGATTTGCCATTTACCAAAGATACTATTAATATTTCAACAGGTGACCAGTGGACCAATGAGAAGCACCAACGAAACTGTATTGCTGAAGGTTTAAAACAAATTGACAACAATCTGTCACAAGAAGACATTATTATTATTGCTGATTTAGATGAAATTCCCGACCCAAATACATTGAGTAAAATTAAAACTGGACAGAAGCAAGTGACTGATGGTATAAGTCGTTTAGAACAAGATTTTTATTATTACAATCTAAACAGTAAACGCAATGAAAAGTGGTATCATTGTAAGATTTTAACAGTAAATAAATACAAGGAACTTAGACTAACATGTGAAGAGATTCGGTTTCTAAACTGCGACACAATTGTAAATGGTGGGTGGCATTTGAGTTATTTTGGAGACACCAAATTTATTAAAAACAAATTGGAGAACTTTGCACACCAAGAATATAATTCAGCAAAATACACAGATACAAATGAAATACAAAGGAAGATTGACAATAATGTAGATTTGTTTGGACGTGATACAAGTATTAATAGTATGACATATGTAGATATTTTTAACAATGATTATTTACCACCATTGTATAATACATATCTTAAAAGTTTTTACACTATTTCAGAAATAAAAAGAGAGCAAAAATTACTGCACATTCTAAATAACAACTATTATAACAGTGGATGGAAAAGTCATTTTGAATTTGGTATGTTTTTAGTAAAATATATAAAACCAAATGTTGTTGTTGAATTAGGAGTAGATTATGGTCATTCAACATTTTGCCTAGCAAGTCCAAATATTGGCACGGTTTATGCGATTGATTGTTTTGAAGGTGATATAAATTCTGGATTTAAACGAACTGAACATATATTCAAGGATTTTAAAACTAAATTAATAAATAATTCGTTGCTATTATCTGACAATATAATTCCAATTAAGGGATATTTTGATGATGTTATACTAACATTTGACAAAGAAATAGATATATTACATATTGATGGACTAAGCGCATATAATGCCATTAAAAATGATTTTGAAAAATGGTCTTTAAAAACAACAAACAATGCTGTAATTATAATTCACAATGTAATTTCATATGCTAACTCAATTGGTAAGTTTTTCAATGAAATAGAATATCCCAAGTTTTATTTTAGTCATTCAACAGGACTTGGAGTTGTATTCAAGAATAAACAATTGCTAGAAGATTTGCTGGATAAATTGTTAAAAACTGATTTACAATGTAACAAATATCTTGTTTATAATAAAAAGGAAGTAAAGAAATATTGCTTTATTCATAGCTGCACGTTTCCAAAAAATGGCACTAAAAAATTAGATTATATTGTAGATAAAATTAATTCAAGTGGACTTATCAATGTATTAGATAATGTCTTTATAAATAATATTGGTATTCCAATTGAAAACACATATAATTCAAATAATGTATCAAATAATAAATACATACTAACAAATTATAGTGAAAATTCATTACTATATGAAAACCCTACTATAAACAAAATGAGACAATTTGCTGAGCAAAACCCAGAAAGTTTAATATTATATCTACATACTAAGGGAAACTCATATGACAACGAAATACAAAGTATAAATGACTGGACGGATATGATGTTGTATTTCCTTGTTGAAAAATATGACAAATGTATTAATAAAATAACTACCGGTAGTGACACTGTTGGTTGTAACTATTCTGAATCACCTTATAAACATTATCCTGGAAATTTTTGGTGGGCAAAATCAAGTTACATTAAAACGCTTAATTTTTTAAGTGAAGATAACCCTAATAAAATGGCACCAGAATTCTGGGTATTACAAAATCTTCCTAAATCAAATATATATACAATACATTCATCTGGAGTTAACCATTATCATGAATTGTATCCTAGAGCTCTTTACCAAAAATCTTAATAATAATCAGTAATAATGAAAATATTACAATAACATTTTTGAAATTATTGTAATATTATTTTTAGCGTTCAGTTGAGAAAAAGAACACCTGGAACAGCCTGCTATTCTCCTTGGTGTCACCAAAATAGTCCATTGACATATGGAATCGTTTTGAATTAAACAAGATTAAACGATTGAATACATTGCCTACACTGTCTACTTTCTCCCATTTTGTTAGGTCTTGGCTATACTTGTCAGTCTGGTCCTTTGTATTCAGTATTTTGGCATCTTCTTCAGTATATTCGCCATTTTTGAAGCGATAAAATGAGGTTCCTGCAGATAAAGGAGCATTTGGTGTAAGATACAGAACGCCTGCCCAGTTATTCCAGCCGTCTGCATGTATCCATGACCGTTCTCTTGATGTAGTATATTGAAATGAACCATTATAAATGACCTTATCATTCTTTTCATCCTCTTTTTTCAAAGGCATTGGAAAATCCGTTATTTTTCCACCAAATGGTGCAATATATCCTTGTATAATATCCCTTAAATGTTCATTTGCGTATGAAATAGTCCGCTGTCCTGGAAAATTGCCTCTAACTGTAAATTCTTGTGTCAAAATATAGTCACGGGTATTTTGCGCGTTATTATAAAAATTATCTACCACAATTAGCCCACAAGATGGTCCTCTGGCTTTGAAAGCAGTTTCCAATATTTTTGCGTTTAAAACCGTCTTACTTAGCTCTAATAGCGTATCACCCATATTTGTATTATTGTCATTATCATTTGTATCATTATCATTTATATTAATTATATCATTATCACTTGTATCATTATCATTTGTATCATTATCATTTGTATCATTATCATTTGTATCATCCAAAAGTAAATTGGTTTTTAATTGTTTTTCAATATTATCCATTATATTTAAAAACAATTTAGTTTTAAATTATTTTATTATTTTATTATTTATTATTTAAGTTTTAATTAAGGTGCTATAGATAGAACCCCTGCGTTATTCCATAATGCGCCAGATGGCAACCCTGTAGAATCTGTTGGTAAATTTGGCATTATTACAAGACCACCTGAAATATACATGGAACCTAAAATAATGGTATCTCCTGTATAACTAATACCTGTTAATTGTGAACCAGATGCTGTATAATTTGATGTAGACCATACACTATCGCCTTTTAAACCCTGGTCACCTTTTAATCCTTGTAACCCTTGGTCACCCTTTAATCCCTGAGACCCTTGTAACCCTTGGTCACCCTTTAATCCCTGAGACCCTTGAACTCCTTGTACTCCTTGTGAACCACCAACAAACCCTTGAGTCCCTTGCGTCCCTCTTAGACCTTGAACACCCTGAACACCT